>Scrappy_p2__coassemble_593_pt1 | contig 46722 bp, 50 predicted proteins | sample Scrappy_p2__metabat2_high_PE_016 | metagenome-assembled genome bin Scrappy_p2 | reverse complement strand
TTGTGCGGGCTATTTTTATTCAAAAGTTCGACGAAAGTCGAACTTTCCTATAAAGCAAAAAAAGGAAAGAATTTTCATTCTTTCCTTTTCTATCTTATCTAATTCAATATTTAGTCCTCTGCCACGTCTTTCATAGAGAAGCTGATTCTTCCCATTTTATCTTTTCCAAGACATACCACTTTCACTTTATCGCCAAGTGTAAGGACATCCTCTACACGGTTGATTCTTTCTTTTGAAATCTTGGAAATGTGAACCATTCCTTCTTTTCCTGGCGCAAATTCAATAAATGCTCCGAATTCTTTGATACTGATTACTTTTCCTTCTAATACTTGACCGGCTTCAAATTCTGTTACAATGATGGAGATCATTCTCATAGCCTCATCCATTGCTTCTGCTTCTACTCCACAGATTGACACAAATCCGTCATCTGTAATATCAATTTTCACGCCAGTCTGTTCGATAATGGCATTGATCGTCTTACCGCGCTGTCCTACTACATCACCAATCTTAGCCGGATCGATCTGCATCTGACGAATCTTTGGTGCATATGGTCCAACTTCCGGTCTTGGCTCTGCAATCGCTTTGTTCATTACTTCATCCAAGATATATGTTCTTGCTTTCTTAGTACATGCAATTGCTTCTTCGATAATCGGTCTTGTCAAACCATGAATCTTAATATCCATCTGAATTGCTGTTATACCTTTGTGAGTACCGGCTACTTTAAAGTCCATATCTCCGAAGAAGTCTTCTAATCCTTGGATATCTGTAAGTACGATATAATCGTCATCTGTCTCTCCTGTTACAAGACCTGCCGAAATACCTGCTACTGCAGATTTAATTGGAACTCCTGCTGCCATAAGTGACATACTGGATGCACATACACTTGCCTGTGATGTAGATCCGTTTGATTCAAATGTCTCAGATACTGTACGGATTGCGTATGGGAATTCCTCTTCTGTCGGAAGTACCGGCACAAGAGCTCTCTCTGCCAAAGCACCATGTCCGATTTCACGACGTCCCGGTCCTCTGGATGGTTTTGTCTCACCAACAGAATATGACGGGAAATTATAGTGATGCATATATCTCTTTGATGTTTCAAGCTCATTCAAACCATCAATTCTCTGCGCCTCTGATAACGGTGCCAATGTTGTAATATTACAGATCTGTGTCTGTCCACGTGTGAACATTGCAGAACCATGTACTCTTGGAATAATATCAATTTCAGCTGCAAGTGGTCTGATCTGGTCGATTGCTCTTCCATCTGGACGCTTGTGGTCTTTTAAGATCATTTTTCTTACCGTCTTCTTCTGATACTGATATAACGCTTCTCCGATTAATGGAAGCCATTCTTCATTCTCGGCAAATGCTTCTTCTAATTTTTCTGTGATCACGCGGATATTCTCTTCACGAACCTGTTTTTCATCTGTAAAGACAGCTTCTTCCATCTCTTCCGGTGTTACAATTTCACGAATTGCCGCAAACAATTCCTCAGGAACTGCACAGCTTGTGTATTCATGTTTTTCTTTTCCACATTCTGCAACGATTTCATCGATAAATGCGATGACTTTCTGATTCATTTCATGTGCCGCAAAGATTGCTTCGATCATTTTATCTTCCGATACTTCATTGGCTCCGGCTTCGATCATAATGACTTTTTCTCTTGTAGATGCAACTGTAAGCTGAAGGTCAGAAAGTGCATTCTGCACAGAGTTCGGGTTGAACACAAATTCTCCGTCAATCAAACCAACTTGTGTTGTAGATGTAGGTCCATCAAACGGGATATCAGAAATTGCTGTTGCAATTGCGGAACCAAGCATAGCTGTAAGTTCCGGACTGCATTCCGGATCAACAGATAATACAAGGTTGTTAAGTGTTACATCATTTCTGTAATCCTTTGGGAATAATGGACGCATTGGTCTGTCAATTACACGAGATGTTAAAATTGCATTCTCAGATGCTTTTCCTTCTCTTTTATTAAATCCCCCAGGAATCTTACCTACTGCGTATAACTTTTCTTCATATTCTACACTTAATGGGAAGAAATCAATTCCTTCTCTCGGTTTATCAGATGCTGTTGCTGTAGATAATACAACAGTATCACCGTAGTGCATAAGCGCCGCGCCATTTGCCTGTGCTGCAACTCTGCCAACGTCTACACGAAGTGTTCTGCCGGCTAATTCCATTTCAAACTTCTTAAACATAGTATTCTCCTTTTCTTTCTCTTTTGACAGGTTCTTCCGAAACAACTGAAAATCACACCAAATCTTCTCATCTCATGCACTTTTCAGTGGTCTCGGTATATATCCCCTGTCACAATCTTATATATTATAGCATAATCTTTACATAAATGTAAACTAAAAATAGTTTAACACATTATAGAACCCAAGCAATTCCCTATCCTATAAAAAATCCCCGGAAAATAATTCCGAGGATTTTGTGTTGTTGTGTTGTGTGTCTTATAATTTTCAAATACTTCAGTTGGATTATTTTCTTAATCCTAATCTCTCGATTAAAGAACGGTATCTTTCGATATCTGTTTTCTTTAAGTAAGCGAGTAAACCTCTTCTCTGACCTACCATTTTAAGAAGACCTCTTCTTGAGTGGTGATCCTTCGGGTTTGCTTTGAAGTGATCTGTTAACTCGTTAATTCTTGCTGTTAAGATAGCGATCTGAACCTCCGGTGAACCTGTGTCGCCTTCTGTTCTTGCATACTCAGCGATGATTGCTTGTTTTTTGTCCTTTGCGATCATTTTGACATTTCCTCCTATTAAAACTTTGTTAAACGCCTAATATTAAGTAAGGGTTGGAGTATCCCGTTACCGAATACCGGCTGATTTCATACTTGCATAGTATAACATAAGTTCTTGATGATGTAAATACCCTTTTTTAATCTTCCTCATCATCATGCTCATCTGGTTTCAAAATCGCAAATGCAATGTTCGTTGCATGATCGGCAATTCTCTCTAAACCAGATACTGTATCAGAAAATACCATTCCGGCTTCCGGAGTACACTCATTTTTCGTAAGTCTCTTCACATGAGAGTGCTGATATTTTCGTTCTTTCATATCGATCATATCTTCTAATTCAAGAATTTCCTGCATATGCTCCTGATTCTTTTTGGAAAACATTTCAATAGAATAATCCAAAATTTTCAGTACGCTTTCTGTCATTTCTTCCAATTCCAAACGTCCCTTTTCACTTACGTCCAAATTGTCCTGAATGCAGTTTTGTGCAGAATCCGCAAAATTCTCTGCATGATCTCCGATACGTTCCATATCATTTACCACATGAAACAGACCGCCGAGAAGTTTTTTATCTTCTAAAGGAATATCCAATTCATTAACTTTTACAAGATAATCTGTAATCTTTTTATTCAAGAAATTAATATACTTTTCTCTGCGATATACCGTTGCAATCTTATCTTCTTTTTTGTGGATCAAAGCATCCATACTCTCTCTTAAGTTTTCGCTTGCCATCTGTCCCATATGCTCGATTTCAAGGATTGCCGTACTGATTGCTGTATTGGCAACGATCATGTTGTTGCTTCCAATATACTTTAATGCAAATTCATCTTCTGCTTCCTTATCCGTTCCCGGAACAATTTTGTATGTTAATTTAACAACATAACCCATGAATGGGAACAGAAGAATTACTTCCACCACTTTGATCAACGTATGTGCATTGGCAATGCCACGTGCGATATTTCCGCCTGACATACCAAGGATTGCTGATGCGATCGGATCTAATGCAACCATAAGTACCACAAAAATAATAGTGGAACCGATAATATTAAACAGGAAGTGAATCCATGCCGCTCTCTTTGCATCTTTTTTTCCACCAAGGCTTGCAAGAAGAGCAGATACGCAAGATCCCATATTGCAGCCAAGAATCAGGAAGAAACAGATATTGTATTCCAAAAGTCCTTGACTTGCCATCAAAAGAACAATACCTACTGTTGCAGAAGAGCTTTGTAAAATTGCTGTAATCACAAATCCTACAAATACTCCCATAAATGCATTATCAAGAGATCCTAATATCTCTACAATATACGGTGATTCTCTAAGTGTAGACATAGCGCCTGACATGCCGCTAAGTCCCATAAAGAGGATACCAAAACCAAGCACTACTTCACCGGCTCTTTTAACGCCGTTCTTTTTACAGAACATCACCATGATCACACCGATCATAACAAATAACGGTGCAACATCTGAAAGGTTGAATGCGATCAACTGTGACGTTACCGTTGTACCGATATTGGCTCCAAGAATCACTCCTGTTGCCTGCAAAAGCGTCATAAGTCCTGAGTTTACAAAACTTACAACCATTACTGTTGTTGCACTAGATGACTGAACTACCGCTGTAAATAAAATACCGACAAGCATTCCGACAAATCTATTCTTTGTAAAGAATTCCAAAATGCCTCTCATCTTCGCTCCGGCTGATTTTTCCAAGCCTTCGCTCATCAATTTCATTCCGTAAAGGAATAATCCCAGTCCCCCTACTAAAGAAAATGCAATCGCCATAATAACACTATTCTCCTATCGTACATTTTCAAAATATTGTTTTCCTGTTGCAATATCCTGATTTACTCTTTGTTTCAGTTCTTCTATCGAGGAAAATTTTTCTTCCTCGCGCACGAACTTCCGAAGTCTTACTTCTATCTGTTGCCCATACGCCTGTCCTTCGTAGTCAAACAGAAAGGCTTCTATTGTCGTTACATTTTCATCGGAAACCGTAGGTCTGCAACCTACATTTCCGATACCAGCATACACATTTCCTTCTGAAAAAACATTACAAATATAAACTCCGTTTGGCGGAAGCATCTTTTCTCCTGCCGGAGCAATATTCATGGTTGGAAATCCTAATTTACGCCCTAATGCTCTCCCATGTTTTACGCTTCCTGCGATAAAATACGGACGTCCTAACAATGTCTCTACAAGCTCAATGTTCCCTTTTTCCATTTCTTCTTTTATAAATGTACTGCTGATTTCACGAGCTCCATACATTTCTTTTTCAATCACATCAAGTTGATAACCATACACTTTTTCATATGCTTTCAACATATGGATATCTCCTTTTTTTTGATGTCCAAAGCGAAAATCTGTTCCTACGACCACATGCTTTGCGTGGAATTTTCCAATCAAGATGTCTTTGATAAAATCTTCCGCTTCCATCATATACACCTTTTCTACAAAAGGACATTCTACCAGATAATCTACTTTACCTTCTAAAAAAAGAGATTTTTCCTCGCTTGTCATTAAATTTTTCTTGTTCCATCCTTTTTCTTTAAAAAACGGGAGCATGTCAAAGGAAAAAACAATGCTTTTCAACCCTTCTTTTGCATAGGATTGTACCCGTTCTACTAACTTCAGATGTCCTCTGTGCAGTCCATCAAATTTGCCCAGCGTAATAGCCGTATATGCCGGATCATGATAGGACTCCATTCCTCTGATATACTGCATATTATAAACCTCTTGTCTGTTCCTCTTTATCAAAAAACATCTTCACTATTTTAAACATTCTCGACTTTTTGTCATAGTTATACAAGCCGATAAATCGATCGCTCTGATCATATATTCTGACCTGTTCTTGGTCAACAACGCCTTCCGCCTTTTCTGCCTGATTCAAATAAAATGGATTCCCATTATATAAGAGTTCTTCGTAGTTTTTTTTCACTTTTATTTGCCGATATGTCGGAAACATAGCATCAATCGGCATAAGAATTTCCTGCAATGTACCTGCTTGTTTCCTTTCTTCAATCTGCGATAAAGTAAAACTATTCTCTACGGTAAACATGCTGACCTTTGTTCGAATCAACTCTTCCATACAGCCACCACATCCGAGTTTTTCTCCAATATCATAACAAAGCGTACGGATATAAGTCCCTTTCGAACAAGATACCTCCATTCGAACTCTAGGAAGATCGATTTCTTTTATTACAATCTCAAGTATCTGCACTCTTCTGGCTTTTCTCTCAACTTCGATTCCTTCTCGAGCAAGTTCGTAAAGCTTTTTCCCATTTACTTTCAAAGCCGAATACATCGGCGGAACCTGATCATACGCTCCTACGAAGGATCGAATCACTTCTTTTACCATGTCGTCCGTAATACCTTCTACCGGCTGTTCGGAAAGAACAGTCCCGCTAATGTCCTGAGTATCCGTCGTCTTACCAAGCAAAAGTACAGTTTCATAAGTTTTATTCTTGTCCGTAAGAAGATCACAAAGTTTTGTGGCTTTTCCAAGACATACCGGAAGAACGCCAACCGCATCTGGATCCAGCGTTCCTGTGTGTCCGATTTTCTTCTGTCCAACAATACCACGAAGCTTTGCAACTACGTCATGAGATGTAAATCCTTTTTCTTTATATACGTTGAGTACTCCATGTATCATTGTTCTTCTTGTACCTCCGCCAAAGCCGCTGCAATTTTTTCCGAAATGCTATGAATGATGTCATTCGCAGAACCTTTCATCGTAATCCCTGCTGCCTTTTGATGGCCACCACCGCCAAAATGCGATGCAATCTTACTGACATCAACGTCCGAATCTGAACGCAGGCTGATCTTGTATTCACCCGATCCTGTTTCGTACATAAAAATGGCAACTTTCACCCCTTTTGTTACACGAAGCTGACTTACGATTCCTTCAAGATCTTTCGGCGTCGCTCCATAAAAATCCAGCGTTTCTTTTGTGATAACAGACGCAATGCATTGCCCCTCCATGAAGAGAACACTTTCTAAAAGCGCTCGCCCAAGAATCTGATTCTGCACATAAGTTTTCTCATAAAATGTATCGGTAATGATACGAGAATACGCAATCCCTTTGCTCATCAAATCTGCTGCAACGATCATAGTCTGCGGCGCCGTACATGTGTACTGAAACACTCCTGTATCATGAACGATTCCAAGATAGAGGCATTCTGCAACTTCTTTTGTAATCTTCTCTTTGTCCAACAACTCATATACCAGTTCCGATGTAGAACTTGCATCCGGCTTAATATAATTGTTCACTCCGTATGCATCATTGCTAATGTGATGGTCAACACAGATTGTTTCTTTTGCACTGGAAAAAGCTTCCTCGGCAAACCCAAGTCTTTTGCTATCTCCACAGTCCAGCGCAACAAACAAGTCATAATCTTTTTCTTTTAACTGGTGAGAAATCTCTTCTGTCCGCTGAATAAAATGAAAACTATCCGGTATTTCTTCCAAATACACATCTACATCGATTTGCGGATACCATGTCCGAATATAATGATAAAGTCCCATACAGGATCCAACACAGTCGCCATCCGGTCTCATATGACCGGCTATGGCAACAGACTGAGCGTGTTCTAATGCATGTAAAAGCATATTATTCACCATCTTCTTCCTCGTCTTTGATATCTTTTGTTACTTCATCAATCTTCTTGGACATCGCAACACCGTATGCAATGGATTGATCCAATACAAATTTTACTTCTGGTGTATTTCTCATATTCAAGCTTCTGGCAAGCTCTCTTCGAATGAATCCCTCTGCACTTTGAAGTCCTTTGATCGTATCTTCCTGTGCTTTCTCATCCCCAAGAACACTGATATATGCTTTGCATGTTTTAAGATCCGGAGCAACCTCCACCGCTACTACCGAAGTCATCGGCGCAACGCGTGGATCTTTGATTCCTCCTCGTAAAATGTTACTGAGTTCTTTCTGCACTTCTGCATTCACTCTTGTATTCTTAATGCTGTTTTTTCTCAAAGCCAGCCTCCTATCTAGGAACTTCGACCATCTTATATGCTTCTACCTGGTCAAATTCCTTCACATCATTAAATTTCTCAAATACAAAACCACATTCATATCCTGCTTTTACTTCTTTGACGTCATCTTTGAAACGTTTCAAAGATGCAAGAGGACCATCAAAGATTACGATACCGTCACGGATTACACGTGTGGAACATCCTCTTTCAAACACACCGTCAAGAACATAAGAACCTGCGATCGTACCAACACCGGAAGCTTTAAATGTCTGACGCACTTCCGCATGACCGAGCACTTTCTCTTCAAATACAGGATCAAGCATACCTTTCATTGCAGCCTGTACATCCTCAATCGCATTGTAGATGACACGGTATAATCTTAAGTCTACACCTTCCCGCTCTGCAATTTCTTTTGCTGTTGCATCCGGACGAACATTGAATCCAATGATAATCGCATTCGATGCAGAAGCGAGTGTAACGTCAGATTCATTAATAGCTCCAACACCGCCATGAATGATCTTAATCATAACTTCATCATTAGAAAGTTTCAAAAGACTCTGTTTTACTGCCTCTACAGAACCTTGTACGTCTGCTTTTACAATAATACCAAGTTCTTTTAAGTTACCTGCCTGAATCTGTGTAAATAAGTCGTCCAAAGACATCTTAGATTTTGTATCATCTAATAGTTTTACCTTATTCTGTGCAATAAATGTATCTGCAAAGCTACGTGCTTCTTTTTCGTTTTCACAAGAAACAAATACTTCTCCTGCATTTGGAACGTCATTCAATCCAAGGATTTCAACCGGTGTAGATGGACCTGCTTCTTTTACTCGTCTTCCTTTATCATCGATCATGGCTCTTACTTTACCATGCGCAGAGCCGGCTGCGATCGCATCACCTACATGAAGTGTTCCTTTCTGTACAAGAACTGTCGCTACGGAACCTTTTCCTTTATCAAGCTCTGCTTCAATTACAAGACCTCTTGCTTTTCTGTTTGGATTTGCTTTTAATTCCAATACTTCTGCAGTCAAAAGAATCATTTCCATCAAATCTTCGATTCCTTCTCCTGTCTTTGCTGAAACTGGAACGAAGATTGTACTTCCACCCCAATCTTCCGCAATCAGTTCATACTCTGTAAGTTCCTGTTTTACACGTTCGACATTGGCGCTTGGTTTATCAATCTTATTTACGGCAACGATAATTTCAATTCCTGCTGCTTTTGCATGGCTGATCGCCTCTACAGTCTGTGGCATTACACCATCGTCTGCTGCTACAACAAGGATTGCAATATCTGTAGACTGAGCTCCTCTCAGACGCATTGCTGTAAACGCCTCATGTCCCGGTGTATCAAGGAATGTGATTTTCTCTCCGTTTACCTGTGCAACATAAGCACCAATATGCTGTGTAATACCACCAGCCTCGCGGTCTGTTACATTTGTATTACGGATTGCATCCAAAAGAGATGTTTTTCCATGGTCAACGTGGCCCATAACACAAACAACAGGTGGACGTTTTACCATAGTTGCTTCATCTTCTTCCTCTTCTTTTAAGAGTTCTTCAATGACATCTACTACTTCTTCTTTCTCGCAAAGAACTTCAAATTCCATAGCGATTTCTTCTGCCGTTTCAAAGTCAACTTCCTGGTTTACCGTTACAATCTGTCCTTGCATAAATAATTTCTTAACAATTGCAGAAGGCTGCATCTTCATCTTCTCAGCAAGCTCTTTGATCGTAATTACTTCCGGAAGTGTAATCATCTTAATCTTTTCTTCTACTTTTTCTTCTTTCTTTGGCTGCGGTTTTACAGGAGCCGGAGCTGGTTTTCCTTTTTTGGATTGTTTGCCCTGTTTTCCTTTTCCGTTTCCATCTTCCATATCATCTTGACGATAATCTTTTTTCTTATAAGCATCTTTGTCCTTTGGTTTCTGACGCTGTGGTTTTCCCTGTTCCGGCATGATCGGTGTCGGGATAGACGGCGTACTTCTTCTATCGTCGCGACGATTATCACGACGGTCGTCTCTTCTTCCGTCTTCTCTACGATTGTCACGACGGTCGTCTCTTCTTCCGTCTTCTCTACGGTTATCGCGACGGTCGTCTCTTCTTCCGTCTTCTCTACGATTGTCACGACGGTCATCTCTTCTTCCGTCTTCTCTACGGTTATCGCGACGGTCGTCTCTTCTTCCGTCTTCTCTACGGTTGTCACGACGATCGTCTCTTCTTCCGTCTTCTCTGCGATTATCCTCTCTACGATTATCTTCGCGGCGTTCTTCACGCTTTGGTGCCGCCGGATTTCCTGCCGGTTTCTTTACCGGATTCCCATCTTGTGCAGATTTATCCTTATTAATGGCTGGTTTGTTTCCGGAATTCTGACCCTGATTTCCTTTTCCATCACGGTTTCCTCCTTGTCTTCCACCACGATTTCCTCCCATTTTTCCAGCATTTTTACTATTCTGCGGGCGGAATACCTGCACGATATGTTTTTTCTTCGGAGTATCCTCCTCATTCTTATCTGCGAATGATTTCTTCACAACATCAATTTCTTCATCTGAAAGAGAACTCATATGACTTTTCACCTCTATATTTTTTTCTTTTAGTAAATCAAGTACTTCTTTATTTGATTTATTCATTTCTTTTGCTAATTCATGTACTCTCACGATTTTATTACCTCCTCTATGCAATTGTTTCATTTTCTAAGTCTAAATGTTTTCTGATTCCTTTTGCAAAGCCTTCATCAGTCACCGCAAGTGATGCACGAAATTCTTTGCCCATTGCATGGCCTAAGGTATCTTTATCTCCATAAAAATAAATTGGCACTTCATAAAAATCACACATATTTTTAAACTTCTTTTTTGTATTATCAGATGCGTCTCCTGCTACAAGAACCAGTTCCGCAGTAAAGTCTTTCACTGCTTTCTCTGTAGCAAATTCTCCGCTTACTGTTTTCCCTGCTTTTGTGGCAAGGCTTACTAACGACAATGCTTTATTCTGTTTCAAGTGTATCCATCTCCTTTTTCAATGTTTCATACACTTCTGCAGGAATTGGCTGTTTAAAAGAACGTTCCAAACCTTTGCTTTTGATCGCCTTTTCCAAACATTCTTTCGAGCAGCATACATAAGCTCCTCTTCCATTCTTCTTCCCGGTAGTATCCAATTCAAATGTATTTTCTGAAGTTTTTAAAACACGTATCATTTCTTTTTTGCTTTTCATTTCCTGGCAGCCTACACATTTACGCATAGGGATTTTTTTTACACTATTCAACTACTCACATCCTATTCCATCATCTCGTCCATAGCTTCTGCATTTTCTGCATCATCTACGTTCTCCATTGCAAGCTCCATATAATTCTCAGGAAGTTCGCCGGATTCGATTGCCTGTGTCTCATTCTTGATATCAATCTTATATCCTGTCAAACGTGCTGCAAGTCTTGCATTCTGTCCTTCCTTACCGATTGCCAATGACAACTGATAATCCGGAACAATAACGCTTGCTGTCTTCTCGTCTGGATCTGCAGCTACAGAGATTACTTTTGCCGGACTTAATGCATTTTCAATTAAGATTGCAGGGTTATCGCTCCAATTGATAATATCAATTTTTTCGCCACGAAGTTCATTCACTACTGCGTTTACTCTTGCACCGTTCATTCCGACACAAGCTCCAACCGGATCTACGTCCGGATCATTTGACCATACTGCAATCTTAGAACGAGAACCTGCTTCTCTTGAAATGCTCTTAATCTCTACTGTTCCATCTTTTACTTCTGCAACTTCTGCCTCAAATAAACGTTTTACAAGTTCCGGGTGTGTACGTGAAACAAGGATCTTTGGCCCCTTTGTTGTGTTTTTCACTTCAACCACATACAATTTGATTCTTTCTGTCGGCTGGAACACTTCTCCTTTTACCTGCTCATTTTCTGTAAGCATTGCATCTGCTTTTCCAAGGTTAATGCTAATGTTCTTTCCAACATAACGCTGTACGATACCTGTTACAATATCTTTTTCTTTCTCAAAATACTGATCATACACTACCTTACGTTCTTCTTCACGAATTTTCTGTAAGATCAGGTTCTTTGCATTCTGTGTTGCAATACGTCCAAATGATTTTGATTCAATTGGAATCTGTACGATATCTCCGAGTTCAAACTTGCTGTCAATCATTTTTGCATTGGCAAGGCTGATTTCCATCACGTCATCTTCTACATTTTCTACAACTGTCTTCTCTGCAAATACAGAGTAATCGCAAGTCTGACGATCCATAATTACTTTGATATTGTCTGCTTTTCCAAAATGATTCTTGCATGCATTGATCAAGGAATTCTCAATTGCATCTAATAATGTTTCTTTACTGATGTCTTTTTCCTGCTCTAAAATTGTCAAAGCTTCTAATAATTCTGTGTTCATTTTTCTTATCCCTCCTGATTAAAAATCAAACGCAAGGCGAATTAATGCAATATCGCTTCTGTCAAACGTTTTCTTTGTTTCATCTTCCATTTCAATCGTTACTGTATCTTTATCATAATCTGTCAAGATTCCTACAAATTCTTTTTGCTTATCAACAGCGCGGTATGTACGAATCTCTACTTCCTCACCAAGACTTCTTTTAAAATCTTTTTCTTTTTTCAATGGTCTTCCAAGTCCCGGAGAACTTACTTCAAAGATATAACTATCTTCGATGTAGTCTTTTTCATCTAAAATGTCAGAAAAAGCACGGCTTACAAGCTCGCAGTCATCTACCGCAATTCCACCCGGTTTATCAATGTAAGCACGAAGATACCATGTTCCTCCTTCTTTCACATACTCTACGTCCACCAATTCAAATCCGTTACGCTCTACGATTGGTGTAAGAAGTTCTTCTGTTTTTTGTTCGTATAATTCTTTCTTAGACAAATTCACTCTTCCTTTCAGTTTATACTAACAAAAAGAGTGAACAAATTGTTCACTCTTCTGTCGGCCTCCTATGTAACTATTACCTAGTATAGCACCTTCAATTGTGAAAAGCAAGGGATTTTCTTATTTTCCTAAATAATCTCAATCAAAGCCTTTACGTCCTCTTCTTTTGTTGCCCAACTTGTAGCAAAACGTACAACGGTATGTGTATCATCTGCTTTTTCCCAAAAGTCAAATGCAACCTGTTTTTTCAATTCTTCCATTCTATCATTCTCTAATACAATGAAAATCTGATTGGTCGGATTCTTTTGATAGAAAGTATACCCCTTTTCCTCAAATGCTTTGCGGAGCATATTGGCCATTCGGATTGCATTCTTACTGATCTCCGTATATAGATGATCTGTAAAAAGCGTATCAAACTGAAGCGCTGTCAGCCTTCCTTTTGCCAAAAGAGCTCCATGCTGTTTGATGATCGTTAGGAAATGTTTCGGCGCCTTTTTCGGGAATACAACCGCCTCTCCACAAAGCGCTCCTACTTTTGTTCCACCGATATAAAAGGCATCACAATATGTAGCAATGTCTGCAAGTGTAACATCAGTTCCTTCACTTACAAGCCCGTAGCCCATACGCGCTCCGTCCAGATAAAGCGGAATCTCATACTCCTTACAAACCGCAGAAATATCCTGCAGCTCTTTCTTTGTATAAAGTGTTCCAAGTTCTGTCGGATGGGAAATGTATGCCATTCCCGGAAATACCATATGTTCATGGTTCGCATCTCCATAAAACGTAGCGATATAGTCCCGCAGTTCCTTGGCACAGATTTTTCCGTCATGCTGTGGAACAGTAAGCACCTTATGTCCGGTAAACTCAATGGCTCCCGCTTCATGTACATTCACATGTCCGGTTTCTGCCGCAACTACACCTTCATATTGCTGTAAAAAAGCATCGATAACCGTCTGGTTCGTCTGTGTTCCTCCTACAAGAAAATAAACATCTGCATTCGGACACTCGCATGCCTGTCTGATCTTCTCCTTTGCAGATTCACTGTAGCGATCCGTTCCATAACCAGACAAGCTTTCTCGATTTGTCTCCATTAACCTTTCTAAGATTTTTTCATGTGCTCCTTCTGAATAATCATTCACAAAACTTAACATTGTATTTCCTCCCTATTATTCTTCATGTATTTCTTTTGGAATCGCCCATTCATGGACAATTTCCTTGATTGCTTTCTCTGACCAGTCAAACGCAAAGGTATCGTAATCCTTTCCCTCTTCCTCCTTACTTTGCAGCGTTCCGTTTGGGAAGTTTACTTCAAGCGTCTCCGGTTCAAAGAAAATATATTCCGATCGAAGCGCCTCAATCATCTCTTGTTCCAAAACAGGATCCGATATTTTGGAACACTTTAATATCGTTTGAACCAATTCTTCTCTCGTACACCGGAACAAATCCCACATTTCCACCGGTTCTCCTGTCTCACGGTCAAATGCCATGCTTATGTTAAAATTCTTTGTACGCTCCTCCCGATCTGAACCCATTTGACTTACATCAAAATACAGCATTCGATCGTTAGAAGCCATTAACTGAATCGACTGATGTAAATATGGGGTATCAAACACTTCCGTCTCTTCTTTTTTTTGATACGCCGCATATGCCTTCTCCACTTCTTCTCTCACATCGTAAAAATCAACATGTGTTTCTATATAATTCAAAATACGGGGTTTTACTTCTTCCTTCATCTCATCAAATCTTTCCTGTCCGGATACTATATAGTTATTCGGATCTGATTTTCCTGCATCTTCGAGAAGCTCTGTCCCGTCCTCTAATGTATAAACCTGCGTTCTCCCATGCTCCCCTATCCATATTTCCACTTCTGTTCCATCTCTTAAGCTTATACGCTCTCCGATATCTCCACCAGTAATTTGAATGAAAGTCTGCTGTCATATCCATCGTTACGCCCTTCATATTGCCGTATCCATGAGACTATAGATGTCTCATCTGTCAAAAGAATTCCAGTTTCCGGATTTCCATCTGCCTTTATTGTAAAAGCCACTACACCCACATCTTCATTACTCTGTATTTCTAAAACTTGTCCCTCTAAATATCTTTTTTGAGAACATCCTGCAAAAAGAAAGACAGAACTAAAAAGCAAAACCGAAAACAGTTTCTTCATAGGCATCCCTCCTTATCCCTCTTCAAATTCTCTCTCATGTTTTTTGAAGAACTTATAGTACTCCCGCATGTTTGCTAGATCGTACCACTTTTTCACGTCCACAATCTCTTCATCCATATCGTAAATTTTTGCACCACGCATAGATAACAGGAATGGAGAATGTGTTGCGATCACAAACTGACATCCAAAAAATCTTGCAGAATCTTCCAAGAAACGTAACAGTTCCTGCTGCTTTTCCGGCGAAAGACTGTTCTCCGGCTCGTCTAAAAGGTACAATCCATTTTCCTTAATCTTTTCCGCAAAATACAAAAATGCACTCTCCCCATTCGAATGCTCCCGTACATTATCGCTTAATGTCTTTCTAATATATTGGGACTGAGAGGATCTCCTTGCAAGATTTACCGCCTTTAACTGTTCATAATCCGCCAATGAACGCATCTGAAACTTCCCGTACTTCTGATCCAAATACTCTTCCAACAATTCTTCTCGCTTCCGGTCAATGCCTTCATTGATACTTCGCAGATTGAGCATAAAATCAAACACATCGTCACTTGTAATAATCGCACTGTGCAATGGTATCTTTTTCTCTGCCTCATACTCGCACATGGCAATATAATCCTCAAAGAAATTTGAACGATTATATAAAGAATCTCTGCATAGCCCAAGCTTTTCCGCAATCACATTCAGAGCTGTCGTTTTTCCCGAACCATTCCCACCATATAAAATCGTAACCGGTTCAAAATCAATCATTCGAAACTGATGTTTTGATAGAATCTGAAATGGATAATAGGTGTCATAACACGTCCGCTTCTGCCGAAACATAAAATCATATTCCATCTCTGCAGTCGGAAACTCAAAGTGAGATAAATAAACCATCTGAACTCCTCTCTACATGTGTCTGCTCTTTTCCATTAGTTTTTTATAAACATTCTCTACCATCCAATGCTCTGTCGACATCTTTAACGCCTCTTCATTGCTCCACCAGCTTACCCCGGAATTTTCATCCACTTTTACGAACAATTCTTCCTCTTCATCTGCCTCCGCCAAATATGTGACATTAAAATGCAAGTGACTCGGAACCCACCTTCCTTTCTTCACGTGTCCGTTCACCGGGATCGTCTCTATACTGAAAATATCTCGTGAGACTAAGTGTATATTTTTTATGCCTGTTTCTTCTTGCAATTCCTTACAGGCAACCTCACAAAGATCTTCCATACCATCTGCATGCCCGCCAATCCAAGACCATGCGTTATAAATATTATGGTAAATCATCAATGTTTTTGTCCGCTCTTTATTCACAACCCACATAGAAGCAGTAAAATGACCAACCTGATTCTCCCGCTCCAAATAATTCTGAAAATCATTTATAAACTGAAGCATTTGCTTTTTGTCATTTGCCTCTTGCTCATTCATAGGAACATATTTTTTAATATCCTCTGCTAAACTCATCCATACCCCTCTGCATTTCTACAAAATACTATTTTCTATAATTATAACATTCATTTTATTGTTCTCTCAACAACATTTTCATATGTATACATGCCCCTGTCCCTTTTTATAGAAGCCCCTGTCCCTTTTTACAAACTCCCTTGTCCCCAGTTCCTATTTCCACACGATTTTCCTTCTCGAAAATAAGAATATCGCAAAAAGGGACAGCACAAAACTTAATTGGGGACGTAGCTAAATGTCATTTAACTACGTCCCCAATTAACTATACTAACAGTGATTTTCCTGTCATTTCTTTTGGTTGTTCCATTCCCATCAATTCAATCAATGTCGGTGCAATATCTGCCAAGCATCCGCCTTCACGTAATTTGTAAGAAGGATCTGCATTTACTAAGATAAATGGTACCGGATTTGTTGTATGCGCTGTAAATGGTGCGCCTGTTTCGTAATCTACCAATTGTTCTGCATTACCATGGTCTGCACAGATAAACATCTGACCATCCACTTCTTTGATTGCATCTACGGCTTTTCCAACACAAGAATCTACTGCTTCGATTGCTTTAATCGCAGCATCTTCCACTCCAGTATGTCCCACCATATCTGGATTTGCAAAGTTGATGATAATCACATCATATTCCTGAGATTTGATTGCATTTACTAATTTATCACAAACTTCAAATGCACTCATCTCTGGCTGTAAATCGTAAGTTGCAACCTTCGGTGATTTTACAAGAATTCTGTCTTCTCCTTCATTCGGTTCTTCTACGCCGCCATTGAAAAAGAATGTTACATGTGCATATTTTTCAGTCTCAGCGATTCTTGCCTGTTTCAATCCATTTGCAGCAAGGAATTCACCGAATGTATTTGTAATCTCTGTTTTACGGAATGCTACCAATTTATTCTCAATTGTTACATCATATTCTGTAAAGCATACATACGTTGTCTTAATTCTTTCTCCTCTATCAAATCCTGTAAATTCATCATCACAGAATGTTCTTGTAATCTCTCTTGCACGATCCGGTCTGAAATTGAAGAAGATAATAGAGTCGTTATCTTTAATTGTAGCAACCGGAGCTCCATTTTCTACAATCACTGTTGGTAGAACAAATTCATCTGTTTTCTCATTATCATAAGAAGCCTGTACTGCTGCAACTGCATCTTCTGCTTTTTCGCCTTCCCCTTTTACAATTGCATTGTAAGCAAGCTCTACACGATCCCAACGGTTATCTCGATCCATCGCATAGTAACGTCCCATAACAGAAGCAATTTTACCAACACCGATTTCTTTCATCTTTTCAGCAAGCTCTGCTACATAATCTTTACCGGAAGCAGGTGGTGTATCACGTCCATCTAAGAAACAGTGTACATATACTTTTTCAATTCCCTGTCTCTTTGCAAGTTCTAACAAACCATAAATGTGTGTGTTGTGGCTATGCACGCCTCCATCTGATACAAGTCCATACATATGAAGTGCAGAATCATGTTCTTTTACATTGTTGCATGCAGCAAGAAGCGCTTCATTCTCGAAGAAATCTCCATCCTGAATTGTTTTTGTAATCTTTGTAAGATCCTGATATACGATTCTTCCTGCACCCATATTCAAATGTCCGACTTCAGAATTACCCATCTGTCCATCCGGAAGACCAACTGCCATACCACTTGCATTTCCCTCTACAAATGGACACTCCGCCATCAACTGATCCATTACAGGTGTTTTTGCTTCATATACCGCATTGGCTTCTTTTTTGTCATTGAGACCATATCCATCAAGAATCATTAAAACTGTTGGTTTTTTACTCATCTTTTTATCTCCTTTATGTTAAATAATTATCGTTTTCCCTACGTGGTTTATTGTACATGATTTCATTCCCTCTTGCAAGAGCGAACCTTCTATAAATGCATTCTTCTTCTCACTTCTTCCCGCAGTCTTGACACACGCATGATCGTGATCAATGCGACCGTAATGATCGTTGCACATACAAGTACCACTGCAGACCATGTGATTTCAAACTTTTGTTCAAAATAGTATTTCACACTAAGATTAATTCCAACACAAAAAAATGCAATTCCGATCACGACAAGCATCGCCGTAAATAAAATTGATTTGCTTACGTGCTGCTTTAAATAAAGAAAAATTGCCGCCAGTACAGTGCCTAACAGGATGATCGGTACTGCAATTCCTTTGAACCAATCTAATCCATCATTGACTAACGCTACAACATACACATACAAAAGTACCGCACTTCCATCAATCACCGTCATCACTACAAATGGCAGCTTGCGATATAAAAGAACCGGCAAGCAAAATAATAAAATCACTGCACAGGCTGTAATCACATATAAGGACCACAAGCTTTTTGTATAAACAAATAAATTTAACAAACCACATCCTGCCGCGGTGCTTCCAAGAAGAACGAGCATTAAGATTGCAATGTCCGTTCTTCTCACCTTTTCTACTGTACCTCTTTCCGTCGGATATGGTGATTCTGCCTGTTTCTCTATATTGATATTTGGTCGATAAACCGGAGTATTACACAACGGACATTTCTCCAAAGCTTCATCCAGCTTCACTCCACAATTCACACAATATGCCATCTTTTCCCCTCTCAATCCCGATTGCTTCGAATCGTAACTTCTATTCCATCTTCCACAAGTTTTCTGAAAAATAATCTCTCTACATCACTCTCTATGATTCCGCTTGTAAAATTCACAGTTGTAAGATCATGATAACTGATGATCGCACAGTTTGTTCTCGGTGAAAACGGATGTCCCATTAAAACATCAAATCGTTCTACATGCTCTTCCATTTCTTTTGATAATTTAACAACTCCAAGATTGGTTAAACCTGCAGAGGATTGACAATCCTGTACTCGTTTATAAAATTGTTTTACTACAACATCTTTGATAAAAAGTGGCACAATACGAATAAACGGACTCTGTAATGTCTTTGCATTAACCGTAATATCTGCGTTCAAAAACTTTTCATTCAAATGGTATCGCATATAATAATGCACCTGACGCAGGATTTCCTCAAACGTGTATTCTCCCATCCGCGGATCCACTCCCGGATAGATCATTGTTATAAAATTTCGAAGTGTTGCAGATGGGAAAAACTGCCGTAGATTTACAGGCATTGCGATTCGAACCGGTTTTTCTTTCCACACTCTGCTCATTTTTTGCTTCTCAACCAACGCATAAATCAATACCGCATTCAGATATTCCGTAATCGTCACACCATATTTCTTCGAAGTCTCTTTCAATTGAAAAACTGACATACTCCCACAGATAATATTCAATGTATAGAAAGGTTCTCTCGTTCCTCTCACACGAAACGCATCCCCTTGACTCCTCTTCGGAGTTACTTTGGAATTGGCATATTTCATGTATGCATCCTCTAACTCACTTTTCTTCGGTTCTTCTTCAATATCCAACACGCCTTCCTCATTCGGAATTTCGAAGCCTTTCATCCGAAGATATACCGCTACCAATGTTTTCATAAAAATCATGGCGCCAAGTCCATCCGAAAGAGAATGAAATACTTCCAAAGAAATCTGTTTCTGATAATAGTATATTCGAATCAAATACCGATGCTTGGAATGAAAATCCATCGGCATACACGGATTCTTCACATCCCTTTCAACCGGCGGCAACGGTCTATCATTTGGTTCTAAATATCTCCAAAAAAATCCCGCCCGCAAATCCACTTTTAAAGAAGGAAATCTGGGAATCGTCCGTTCAAATGCTCTCTGTAGAATTTCCGGATCTACATTTTCTTTCAAAGTAACGGATACACGAAATGTAGAAGAGAAACTCTTCTTTTGTAATGTGGGATATACATTCCCTGATAAATCCAGTTTAAACCATTCTTTCCTGTCACTCATTCTTCTCTCATCCTTCTATTTCACTGATTCACACATTGCCCAATATCTCTTATTATAAAGAATCCCATTGTATATAGCAACTATCTTATGTTAAGATAGCTATTATACCAATGGAAAAGGAGTTTATATGGACAATAAACAAAATCAAGGATTGATGAAACTTGTGAAAACCGTACACGATTTTACTTTACGAGATGATTTGGAAAAACAACGTCGTTCCCAGGTTGCAATTGGAAAATTACTCGGAACGAAAAACAGCGAAGCTTCTTATTCTGAATTTATGATCGAGCATATTCCCTGTGAATGGGTACGTCCTGTAAAACCACATAAAAATGATACCATTATTTTCTATTGCCACGGTGGTGGCTTTTACACCGGAAGCTTAGAATATGCAAGAACCTTAACAACCAAGCTTGCACTTTCTTCTTCCATGGAACTTCTTAGCTTCAACTATCGTCTGGCACCGGAATCTCCTGCTCCTGCCGCCTTGGAAGACGTACTTACGGTATGGGATCATTTGATGCATTTAGGCTACGGTGCAAAGCAAATTCTTGTGGCTGGCGACTCTGCCGGAGGCAATCTTGCCCTCGGGCTCGGTCTCAAATTAAAAGAACAAGGACGAATGCTGCCAAAAGGATTCGTTCTTTTTTCTCCATGGACAAACCTCACATTAAAAGGAGAGTCTATCACCAAAAAAGCAGAGTTGGATCCGATTCTAAATTATGAATATTTGCAAGAAGCTCGTGTTGCATATGTTCCGAACGGCGCAAACGATGAGACAATGTTTGAAGGTCCTTTTGTCTCTCCGCTTTTTGGAGATTATAAGCATTTCCCTCCCGTATACATCCAAGTCGGCTCTAATGAAGTGCTTTTAAATGATTCTACCGATCTAAAAAAACACTTAACGAGTCAAAAAGTCGATGTCAAATTAGACTTATATAAAGGAATGTGGCATGTATTTCAAATGACCAACATGAAAATAGCAAACGAAGCGGTAGATAAAGCTGCTCAATTCATGCTCGATTTATAGGATTCACCCCTAAAAACGCCGTTGTATTCTCAGCGGCGTTACGCATTTAAAAAGTCAAACACATGACCTTCTGGTGTATGCAAAAAATGCATCATCATATAAGCGCACATAATCGCAACATTTTCTTCTTTCAAAATTCTGCGTACCTCGTCTCGATCTGCCAGAACAATCTCAATATCTTCATTTTCTTCCTGCCCTTCCTTGGACGGTACCCCTTTGGCATATCCATATATTGTGCCACAAGATTCATCTGTCATTCCAATTGTTGTAAAAAACGGCTTCGTATACATCTCCTTCGCATCAATCGGCACAAAATCAAGCCCAGTTTCTTCTTTTAATTCTCTCTTTCCTGTCTCTTTAAAATCTTCTCTTTCTTCCACAAGACCAGCAGGAAATTCATACACATAAGTATCAATCGGACAACGATACTGCCGAATCAAAACCAATTTTTCTTTCTGATCGATTTCGTCTTGGTATACACTATAAATAATCACACCATCTGCTGTGTTTTTCCGCGTTGTAATCTTTAACTCCTCGATAGATTTTGCTCTTGATGCCACAAAATATTTACTCTTTCTTCCCGTATCACTCTCCATATCCAAAACATACATATTTAAAAATTTGTTTTCTGTTGTTTGTGTAATGTATTTTACTTCTCGCATAGCCTCTCCTTTTTTCCTACTGATATCTTTCTTCTTCAACTCGATATCCGCTCTCTAAATCCACCACATTCAAAAGCGGTTCTCTTCGGATATAACGTCGAATATTTTCACTTAGTACATCATAAATTTTCTGTTCTGTACGAACTTCATGCCCAAATCCTTGACCGGAGATATGAGGAGTTATGATTACATTTTCCATATTCCAAAGCTTTGATTCCTTCGGAAGCGGTTCCGGCTTCATAACATCCAATGCAACACCAAATAAATGACCTTCTTCCAACACCTCTTCCAGATCTTTCGTTACGATCAAACTTCCCCTTCCCACATTCACAAAAACTGCATCCGGTTTCATCTTTAAAAGTCGTTCTCGATTCAGTAGATTTTCCGTTTCTGTTGTATCCGGTAAACATCCAATAACAATATCTGCAACTGAAAGTAACGCTTCCACATCCTTAAGTGTGTGTATTGCATCAAAACAAGACTCCATGCCACGCACAGTTCTTCTCACGCCAATATTTTTCGTTCCAAATGGGCGTAATCTTTTCGCAATGCTCGTTCCGATATCTCCCGCGCCTAATAACAATACTGTCTTCCCGAATAACGTCTTTTCGCTTCCCATATCCTTCCAAATCTTTTTCTCTTGATTTCGAAAATAAATCGGAAAACTCCTATATAAAGTAAGGATTGCTCCAATTACATACTCGGAAATCGTCTCACCAAATACTCCTGACATATTTGTCAATATCACATTCTTCGGAAAATCACTACTTTTTGTATAAATATCAGTTCCTGCCCAAGTCATCTGCAACCACTTCAGCTTCTCGGCATTTTTCAAATCCTCGATGGATGGTTCACCTATGATCACTTCTGCCTCCTTCAGTTTGTTTCTATAATCTTCTCGTCCACGAACCGAAAATTGTATTTGATATTCCCCACCTATTGCATCCAAAAGCTTCTGGTTATTTTCTTCACTTGTTTCTTTCAGTACTAAAATATTTCTCGCCATTCGTTTTCTATCCCTCTCTTAATTCAATATCTGAAGTAATTCTTCTACAACACATCGCTTTTACACAAATGCATTTTCCATAATTCGATATTCCAGGTATTCTCGAAATGATTCATACATTCCCTCTGAGATCTCTTTTGGAAATGTCATAAGGATTAATTCATGCACTTGATTCCCTCTATGGTACGGAGGATGAATATGTACATATGGATTTTCAACAAACTCACAGCGCTCATAAAATCCTTTTCTTCGCGTCGACTGCTCGTCAATCGGCTGATCTATTTCCAAAATAACGGCTTTCCCTTTCTCTTTTTAAAGTTCTTCTTGCGAATCCTTTTCTCTTTGCTCATGAACAGGAAAACTGATTTTATATAATTCCATCGCTTTATCATATATTGAGTGATTCAAATTTTCCAATCGTTCTAACTGCACCTTACTTACCCTCGCTTTTCATATATCAATCCCGTAATTCCATTATAAGTCTCTATTCCGACCATTTGTAATTTCTGTTCGGCACCTATTGTGTCAAACAGACGAACCCCTGTGCCCAAAAGCGTCGGTATTATTGCAATGTGGAAGCGATCAATGAGACTTTCTCTCATCAATTGTGATACAACTGATGCGCCTCCGCAAATCCATATATCTTTTCCTTCTTCCATTTTCAACTGATGGATTAAAGAAACCGGGGAGTCCGATACAAACTTAATCTTCTCTGTATCTTCCATATCCTGATGCGTGAATACATAGCTCATAAGTCCTTCATATAGCCAATCATCCGGCGATAACTCCGTCACGATTTCAAATTCTGTTCATGTGCAAAATCGTCCAATCCATGCACATTATAGAGGACATCGTTCGCTTCTGAATTGCATTTTTCTCTGCTTTCTACTGTAAAAAGCTGCAATTCCTCATCTATCACAAAGTCCCCATTCAATAATATGATTCTTGGATTTTCTTTTAAATCCGAATTCAATCCTATCGGAACCATATCTTCAGCGGATTTGGAAAAATGCGGTTCAAATGCACGCTCTTGTATATAAATCTTTGCCTTATCATTCTCTTCTAAAAACTGTTCCAACGCTCCTCCATGATCGTTATGGCCATGAGAGATAACAACTGTATCTACTTCTTGTAGATCAATTCCTTTTTTCTTCGCATTCTCAAATACTGTTTGATCCGGCCCAAGATCAAACAAAAGCTTATGCTTTTTTGTTTCAATATAAAGCGACAATCCATGCGTTGCTTCCAAGTCACAAGTTGTTGTATTTTCTACCAATACTATAATTTTCATTTCTAATTCCCCTTAAATTCTTCCCAAAATCTATCTGCTTCTTCCCGATTTCGAAAAATGATCCATTCCTTTTCCTGTTTATATTTTTCTAACAATTCATACATCTGCGGTAATTGTTCCTTGGGAAAATCTACAATAAACTGTCGAAATTCTTCATCGAACTCCGTTTCCACCCACGGCAAATCTTCCCGCTCCGTTCCGATACGTGAGCTTGCACCTTCCAGACAAACTTCTACCGGATAGTCTAAAAAGAACACCGTGTCACACGTTTGCAAACGTATCTCCAATGTTCGCTGATAATTCCCATCTATAATCCATGCGTCTTTTTCCATAATTTCTTCTAACTTTTCGTGAAATTCTTCTCTTGTAATATTGGTTTTATCCGGCTTATGCCAAATCATATCCAAATAAAATAATGGAAGTCCTGTTTTATCTCGTAATTTTCTTGAGAATGTACTTTTCCCTGCTCCCGGACTTCCTATGACAATTACTTTTTTCATAAATGATACTCCTTCAATCTTTCTCTACAAGCTTTATAATTCGGGTAAAAGAACGCTACCTCTTCCCAAAATTCCTTAGAATGATTCATGTGACGCCTATGTGCCAATTCATGAACAATCACATATTCCAAAATCTCTTCCGGAAGATAATATAATCGATAATTAAAATTCAGATTCCCTTTCGAGCTACAGCTTCCCCAACGGGTTTTCTGATTCCGAATGGTAATGCGCCTCACCGATACTTTCATTTTTTCCGCATAAAACATGGTTTTCTCAACCAATTTTTTCCGAATGTCTTCGATATCCTTTGCCGTCAACTCTTCAATCTTCGGAAAAGCAAGCTCCTGCCTCTTCAATTCTCTTACTTTTGTTAATTCTACTTTTTTCAAAATCCATGCTCGATGCCGTTCAATGAAAGCTTCTGCATCTGCAGCAAGAAATCGGTTCGGCACTCTTGCTATCACTTCACCAGATGCTTTTACCTCCAATACAACCGTTCTTCTTGCAGAACGTCTGATTTTCACCGATATTTTAGTCCCATTTTGCTTGAAATCGTACTCTTCAACCATAATTCATTTCCTTTGTAATATTTAAAAGTATACAGAACTTCTTCATTCTTGTCATTAGACTGCTTGTCCAAATCCTATGCTGCATATGTCCTCAGATTCTCAAAATAGTATTGGATACGTGTCTGCACACCCTCTATCGAAGAATCTTCAATATCCACTCTATAATTTTCTTGCTTTTCTACAAGCAGATCTTCCATATGCACCTCTAAAATCTTACTTAATACAAATAAATGATTTACCGACGGAAGAATCTGCCCCTTAAACCAACGATATATCGGTTGCGGACAGGATAGACAAAGCGCCTCCTGTATCTCACACACACGGAACCCTTTTTCCTGGATAACTCTCTTTAAATTTTCACCTGTCTTCTTCATATCAATATCTTTATAACTTTCCATATAACACCCCATTTCTTTTTCTACTTCCTGCAAACTATATTTAAATTATAGTCTCTTTCCTATCAATATTCCACTCGTATTTTTATAGGCACCATTATCGTCCAATAAATAGTAAATGATTTGACATGCCAAGACATTCCTTTTTCTCACACAAATACAAATGATAACGAAAATATTGTCGGTAACTTTCTTCATCCATTCGTTCAATCATATCTTTTAACAATTCACTAATTCCATCTGATGCCACTTCATTTTGAATCCGGATATTTCCTGCACGAAGGATATCTCGACATCTTTCTAGTGTATGAAATACAAACGGATAATCATACAACTGAAAGGTTTCTTTATCATAAGCTCCATGAAGCAAATAATCCGCATATTCCTGCTGCATTGTTAATACAACAATATCATTGGAAATAAATGCGAAAAATATCTTCCCATTCTTTTTACATACTCTCTTCGCTTCTTGAATACATTTTAGCTTGTCCTCATCGTTATGCAAATGATAAAGAGGTCCAAAAACAAGTACAATATCAAATGTTTCGTCATCATACCTACTCAAGTCCAGTGCATTTCCTTGAACAAGATCAATGGAATCGTTTGGATCTATCTTTCTTCGAAACACCTCTATATTCTTTTCAAAAAGCTCTAATGCCGACACTTGATATCCTTTACCCGAAAAATAGAGACTGTACTCTCCGGTTCCGGCTCCTATGTCCAAAATTTTGTCACCTGACCGGATATATTTTTCTATATAATATATATTTGTCAAAAACTCAACCTTACCCACCTTTGATTGAGTCAATCGCTCCTCTTCCGCATATCGTTTATAGAACTTCCTCACTAAGTCTTCATCATCCTGTGCTGTAAATCTACCCTTGGAGTATTTCCATTTGTAATCTGAGTGATATAAAATATATTGTTCACTCGTTTCTATTGTACCATATTGTGTTTTATACTTTGTCGTTTTTACTTTTTCAAATCCACATTTTTCGATTACCCTTCTTGATTGCATATTCCATTCAAAATGACCCACTAATATAAAATCCACTTCTACTGTATCAAACAAATAGGAAATGACAGACCTCACTGCTTCCGGCATTAGTCCATTTCCCCAATAAACCTTCGACAAAACATATCCTATTTCCCTTCCTTGTAGCGAATCCAATTCCGGATAATTTTCTTCTTCGTATTCTTCAATCCCAATAGAACCGATTGCTTTCCCTTGATATTCTAACGCAAGGGTTTTCTTATCCCGAATAAACATCTCTAAAATTTTCTTCGATTCTTCAATATTCTGATGCGGATTCCATCCCGCCATTTGTCCGACTCCATCTACGCTTGCATACTCATAAAAGTCTTGTAAATCAGACAACCTCCAAGGACGCAGCGTAAGACGCTTTGTTTTTAGAGCTACCCTTGAAATATCGATTTGTTTGTTCATTTTCCCTTCCTCCTTTGAAGTAATGAAAATAAAAAAATGCAGTACATACGGAAACCTGATGTTCCAGCCTGCACTGCATCTCTTTTTTACTTCTTTTTACGATAATTTGTTTTAAATGAAAAAAGAGTACGACAATGTAAGCCCGTTCGTATGTTTTAACATCGCATTAACGGACTGCTTATTAGCATTATTAATTACATAATAAAAATCATAAAACATTGTTGTATCTCCTAAGATTTTTTGACATTATAGCTCTCCCTCATCAGTTTGTCAATATAAATTCTTTCTATACCAGTTCTTTTTTATTGTATCGAACTACCGTAAGACCGATAAACAGTATCGTAAGTCCAAACGCAACAATCACAAGATATGGATTGATTTTCACATCTACGATAACAGTTCTAATATCTGCCAAAGCAAAAAACGATATATATTTTAATACCTCCGTCTCCTTACTCAATTCAGAAATCACATTCAGGAAATAGCTAACAAACACAATACCGAGGCTGATTCCAATCGTATTCTTTGTCTTATGTGTAAATGTAGACAAAAACAGGCAAAAAGAAAAAATAACAATCGAAGAAAAAATAGGCGTAATGCTTAGAAGAAGATAGGATTTCTTATCAAAATCTCCGCTCCACGTAAGCCCGACATAATTAAAGACTCCAAGTACAATAATCATCAAAAAAATATATACCAGCCCAACCGCAACTTTATTCATCACAATCTGAGTCCTCTTCACCGGAAGACTGTTTAGGTATTCTATCGTCTTATCATTTTCTTCTTTCAGTAAAATCCCGGATCCAAGGATTCCACTATAAATCCCGGTAATCAATAATACAAAGACAAACCCTTCTGTTTTAATCCAGCCAAATGCACTGTCAATGGAACTGATATCCATATTGAAGGCCCGTAACAAATCCTCAGGAAACACTTTTAACATCTCATTTAAGGACTCCATATTGTCGCTTGTAATAATGGATGGATAGATTAAAAAGACCGCCCCAAAAAGAATCACTAATATGGACGTCCATATGACAAAGCCTCTAAAATTTACTTTCCATTCTCTTTTTAACATCTATCTCCCTCCCCTATTTATAGTAATGCAGAAACAAATCTTCCAGACTCATTTCCTGTATCTGAATCCTTCTGATTTCATATTGCGCTAATTTCTTTATCAGCTCGTTGTGCGGAAAATGATTTGCGAACTTTATGAACTTTTCATCTGTAGAAATATTCTCCACTTGTAAGTCTTGCAGGATCTTGTCTCCTTCCGGACTTTCAAGAGTAACAAATCCGAGATTTTTTTCGGACAAATCTTCTATCTTCTCTATCTTTATTAGATGCCCATCCTTGATAATTCCGACTCTGTCACATATTTTAGAAACCTCGCTTAAAATGTGTGTCGAATAAAAACAGGTTGTTCCCTTTGCCTTTTCTTCTTTTAAAACTTCAAAGAATACATTCTGCATAATCGGATCAAGTCCACTTGTCGGCTCGTCTAAAATAAGAAGTTTCGGTTCATGCATAACGGCAAGAATGAATCCCACTTTTTTCAGATTCCCCAAAGATAGATCTTCGATTTTTTTCGTCTCATCCAAGTCAAATCGTTCTACCAGTTCTTTTCTTCGTCCATGGATATTTTTCTTATAGAAGCTCTCATGATAATCCAGCATTTGATTCACTGTCAAATCATCATATAAATGAATCTCACTCGGCAAATATCCGATTTTCTCTTTCATGTTCAAATCGTCTTTATCAAACAATTTCCCATCAATCAGGATTTCCCCGCTCGTCTTATTAATTAAATTCATAACCGAACGAATCGTAGTTGATTTTCCGGCACCATTCGGACCTATAACTCCAAATATTTCTCCTTCACTTAATTGTAGCGAAAGATTCTCCACCCCTCGAATCTTCCCATAATATTTTGTTAGATTTTTTATTTCAAGAACTGCCTTCTGCATCCAATTTTCCGCTCCATTCTTAAAAAGAGGCGTTATCAGATCACCTGTCTTAAAACACCCCTGTCGTTTAAATTCTCTAAAAAGAAAACCGGAGCATTTCGCCCCGGTTTCTGCTCTTCTATTATTATTTCCAGTTTACAATCTTGCCAAAATCTGGTTTTAACGCTGCTCCACCAACAAGTCCACCATCGATATCCGGCTGTGCGAATAACTCTGGTGCTGTAGTAGCATTTACAGATCCGCCGTACTGGATACGGATTGCTTCTGCTGTAGCTTCATCGTAGATTTCAGCGATGCATTCACGGATTGCTTTACATACTTCCTGTGCCTGCTCTGTTGTAGCTGTTTTTCCTGTTCCGATTGCCCAGATTGGTTCGTAAGCGATAACTGCTGTCTTTGCCTGATCTGCTGTTACGTTAAGGAATCCAACTTTTACCTGCTGACGGATGAAGTCCATTGTAACACCCTGTTCTCTCTGTTCAAGAGTTTCACCACAGCACATAATTGGTGTAATACCGTGTTCGAAAGCTTTTAATACTTTTTTGTTAACTGTTTCGTTTGTCTCTGCAAAATATTCTCTTCTTTCAGAGTGTCCGATGATTACATATTTTACTCCAACATCTGTAAGCATTGCAGGTGAGATTTCTCCTGTGTATGCACCTTTTTCTTCAAAGTACATATTTTCAGCTCCGATTGCAATGTTGCTTCCTTTTGCTGCTTCCATAGCTGGGATGATATCAATAGCAGGTACACAGAATACTACGTCAGCTTCTTCTGTTGCTACTAATGGTTTTAATGTGTTTACTAATTCAACTGCTTCGCTTGGAGTCATGTTCATTTTCCAGTTTCCAGCGATAATTTTTCTTCTTGCCATTTTATTTATTCTCCTAATTTTTCATATATCGTGGTATGTTCGCCTCACTAAGCTCGTGCAACACCTCGCTATAATCGGCGAACTAAGAACGCACTAGGGCTCGAAATGACCTCGCCAAGTGCTTACTTATTATTTGCTGCTGCTACACCCGGTAATTCCTTACCTTCCAAGAATTCGAGGGAAGCTCCTCCACCTGTTGAGATGTGTGACATTTTGTCACCAAATCCTAACTGGTTTACTGCTGCTGCAGAATCTCCACCACCGATAATTGTTGTAGCGTCTGTCTCTGCAAGGGCTTTTGCAACTGCGATTGTTCCTTTTGCAAGTGTTGGGTTCTCAAATACACCCATTGGTCCGTTCCATACAACTGTTTTTGCAGATTTTACTGCTTCTGCATAAAGTTCTGCTGTCTTAGATCCGATATCCATACCTTCCATGTCTACCGGGATTTCATCTACAGATACTGCAGATACTTCGATTGGCGCATCGATTGGGTTCGGGAAGTCTGCTGCAATTGTTGTATCAACAGGAAGGAGTAATTTCTTTCCTAATTTTTCAGCTTTTTCCATCATTTCTCTACAGTAATCAATCTTAGAATCATCTACTAATGATTTTCCGATTTCTTTTCCCTGTGCTTTTAAGAATGTATAAGCCATACCACCACCAATGATAAGTGTGTCACATTTCTCAAGTAAGTTAGAGATTACGTTTAATTTATCTGCAACTTTTGCTCCACCGAGAATTGCAACGAATGGACGAACCGGATTTTCAACTGCATTTCCAAGGAAATCGATTTCTTTCTGCATTAAGTATCCAACTGCTGCTGTTTCAACATATTCTGTTACACCAACATTTGAACAGTGTGCTCTGTGAGCTGTACCAAATGCGTCGTTTACAAATACATCACATAAAGAAGCTAATTCTTTGCTGAATGCTTCTCCGTTCTTTGTCTCTTCTGCGCGGTAACGTGTATTTTCAAGAAGTACAACCTCTCCGTCATTCATAGCTGCTACTGCTGCTTTTGCATTTTCACCAACTACATTTGCGTCTGCTGCAAATTTTACTTCCTGTCCTAATAATTCAGATAATCTAACTGCTACAGGAGCTAAAGATAATTCCGGCTTTGGTTCTCCCTTTGGTTTTCCAAGGTGTGAGCAAAGAATGATCTTTCCACCGTCAGCGATTAATTTTTTGATTGTAGGAAGAGCTGCTACAAGACGGTTCTCGTCTGTAATCTTACCTTCTTTTAAAGGAACGTTAAAGTCACATCTAACGAGCACTCTTTTTCCTTTTACATTGATATCGTCTACTGATTTTTTATTGAGCATGATTATATGCCTCCTTTTTTATTTTAAAAAAAGGTCCGGTCCAAAAAGACCGGACCCTTTATGAGTCTATACTTAGAAAAACTCGTTATTCTTCTTAGATTTCTCCAGCGATGATTTTTCCGAAGTATTTGATTGTTCTTACCATCTGGCTTGTGTATGAGTTTTCATTGTCATACCAAGAAACAACCTGAACTTCTGTTGTTCCATTGTCTAATGGGCAAACCATTGTCTGTGTAGCATCGAATAATGAACCATATGTCATTCCAACGATATCGCTTGATACGATTTCATCTTCGTTGTATCCGTAAGATTCGTTAGCTGCTGCTTTCATTGCTGCATTGATCTGTTCTACTGTTACGTTACCTTCAACAACTGCTGTTAACATTGTTGTAGATCCTGTAGGTGTTGGAACACGCTGAGCAGCTCCGATTAATTTTCCGTTTAATTCTGGGATAACTAATCCGATAGCTTTTGCTGCACCTGTGCTGTTAGGAACGATGTTGCAAGCTGCTGCACGAGATCTTCTTAAATCACCTTTTCTCTGTGGTCCATCAAGTGTCATCTGATCACCTGTGTAAGCGTGGATTGTGCACATGATACCAGATTTGATTGGTGCTAAGTCATTTAAAGCTTTTGCCATTGGTGCCAAGCAGTTTGTTGTACAAGAAGCTGCTGAGATAATGTCATCATCTTTAGATAATGTCTCGTGGTTAACGTTGTATACGATTGTAGGAAGGTCATTTCCGGCTGGTGCAGAAATAATAACTTTCTTAGCTCCTGCTTTGATGTGAGCTTCTGCTTTAGCTTTAGATGTGTAGAATCCTGTACACTCTAAAACAACGTCAACTCCGATTTCTCCCCAAGGAAGTTCTTCTGCATTAGCTTTTGCGTAGATTTTGATTTCTTTTCCGTCAACTGTGATAGAATCTTCTCCAGCAACTACTTTATCACAAAGAGCGTATCTTCCCTGTGTTGAGTCATATTTTAATAAATGAGCTAACATCTTTGGAGATGTTAAGTCGTTGATTGCTACGATTTCAAATCCCTCTGCTCCGAACATCTGTCTGAAAGCAAGACGTCCAATACGTCCAAAACCATTAATTGCTACTTTTACTGCCATGATTAATTCCTCCTAAAGTTTAATTTTAAATCACTATTTACAGTATATATGATATTCTTTAACTTTGTTAAAGAATCATCAACCAATATTTATTGTACTAAATCCAAAACAAAATTTCAATAGCATTTTGCATTTTTATCCAACTTGTTTAAAAATCGGTTTTCTTTTTCTAAATTCTGTGTAATATTTAAAGCCACAGGCTAAAAGAATGTCTTTTACCTTATGAAAATCATAGGCTAAATGCTCCGGTTTGTGTCCATCAGATCCTACTGTTATGATCTCTCCACCAAGTTCTCGATATCGTTTCAATATCTCTGGATATGGGTGTGCAAAGGGAAGTCCGTACTTTAGACCCGCCGTATTCAATTCCAATCCTTTTCCATTTTGAATGAGACATTTTAATATCTCATCAATTACATCTGCGTTTTCCTTGTATGAATAAGCCTTCTCTCTTTCCAAGCCATATCTCACAATATAATCCAGGTGTCCCATGGAATCAAAATCTTTAACATTTTGAATATTTATAAGCGTTTCTTCAAACATTTCACGGTACAACTGTTTGTCGGTATGATTCTGGAAATTTTCGCGAATGTATGGATCCAATCCATGAAGCATATGCGTAGAACCTATCACATAATCAAATGGATATTGCTGAACATAGTCTCTCGCACGTTCTCCAAGATGTGGCTGCAATCCAAATTCTACGCCGATCAAAACCTCTATTCGATCTCTGTATTTTTCTTGTAATGGTATCAAAGTTTTAAAATACTGATCAGTGTCAAACACAAACTCTTCCCCGATATCATCAAAATCCGGATCCATGTGATCCGTGATACAGATCGTCTCAAGTCCATGCCCGATCGCACTTTGAATCATTACTTCCGGAGTGCTGTTTTTATCAGCATCCGTAGAAAAATTTGTATGCGTATGAAAATCTGCTTTCATATAACTTCTCCTGCCTACTTATCTCCTATGATAGTTCCACCGCCAAGCACATAGTCTCCATCGTAAAGTACAACTGCCTGTCCCGGTGTGATAGCTCTCTGCGGCTCGTCAAATGTGCAGAGAATTTCGTCGGCTCCTGTCTTTTTCACCGTACACCAGGCTCCCTTATGATTGTATCGAATCTTTGCAAAAACCCGTATTTCTCCTTCGATGTTTTCTACTGACATAAAATTCACCTGATTTGCACGAACTGTATGAGAGAGAGAATCTTCATGATCGCCAATCACAACTTCATTTGTCTCCGGACGAATTTCAATAACAAAAACCGGTTTACCAAGAGCTAATCCTAATCCTTTTCTCTGACCAACAGTATAGTGAATAATACCCTTGTGTTGTCCTAAAATATTCCCTTCCATATCCACGAAGTTTCCCGGCTGAATCTTCTCTCCGGTTGATTCTTCTATGAAGCCTGCATAATCTCCGTCAGGTACAAAGCAGATATCCTGACTATCCGGTTTGTTTGCCACTTGAAGATTAATCTTTTCTGCAATTTTTCTCACTTCTTCTTTGGAATATTCCCCAACCGGCATTAACGTATGAGAAAGCTGCTCCTGCGTCAAATTATAGAGAGCATACGTTTGATCCTTTGCAATCGTTGCGGAACGCATCAGCGTATACCTTCCATTTTCAAGCTTTACGATTCTTGCATAATGTCCCGTTGCGATATAATCTGCACCAATCTCCATGCTCCTTTTTAGGAGAGACTCCCATTTCACATAGCGATTGCAGGCAATGCAAGGATTTGGAGTTCTGCCTTGCCGATATTCTTCTATAAAATAGTCGATTACATCTCTTTTGAATTCTTTTTTAAAATTCATCACATAATACGGAATTTCTAATTCCGATGCCACTCTTCTTGCATCATCTACCGCGCTTAATCCACAGCATCCACCATTTTCTTCTTGTATCGCGCGATCTTCATCCTGCCAAATCTGCATCGTTACTCCGATCACATCATACCCTTGTTCTTTTAAAAGATATGCTGCAACAGAGGAATCCACTCCTCCTGACATCCCTACAACAACTTTTTTCTTCTCCATTGTCTCTCCTTTGATTCTAGTATTCCTCTTCTTCCTCTTCTTCGTCTTCATGGATATCTGACTTCGGTTTTTCTAAACCTTCAATCTTGATTCCATGTTTTTCTGCATAATCCCAAAGCGCTGCATGAATTGCTTCTTCTGCAAGAAGTGAACAATGCACTTTTACCGGTGGGAGTCCATCAAGCGCTTCCATTACTGCTTTATTTGTTACTTTTAATGCATCATAAATACTTTTTCCTTTTACAAGCTCTGTTGCCATACTGCTTGTTGCAACTGCCGCACCACAGCCAAAAGTTTTAAATTTTACATCGCGAATGATTTCATTCTCATCGATATCAAGATATATACGCATAATATCGCCACATTTTGCATTACCGACAGTTCCTACCCCACTTGCGTTTTCAATCTCTCCTACATTTCTTGGGTTCTGAAAATGATCCATTACTTTTTCTGTATACATAGTGTTTACCTCTTTCTTTCTCTAACTTTAATGCTTTATTTATTCTGTTTTTTTACAAAATCTTCATATAACGGAGACATGCTACGAAGTTTTGCAACAATCTCCTTCAAAGAATCTACTACATAATCAATATCTTCTTTGGTTGTCTCATCACTTAATGTTAATCTTAAAGATCCGTGCGCAATTTCATGAGGAAGTCCGATTGCTAAAAGTACATGAGACGGATCTAATGATCCTGATGTACAAGCCGAACCGCTGGAACCACAGATTCCCTTCATATCCAACATGATTAGAAGAGATTCTCCTTCTACGAATCGGAAACTAAAATTCACATTGTTCGGAAGTCGATCTGTTCTATGACCATTTAATTTTGAATATGGAATTTCATTCTCGATTCTTTCAATCATATAATCCCGAAGTTCTTTTTCCTTCTCCGTTCTTTCTTTCATTGTTGTCACTGCACGTTTTGTTGCAGCTCCAATTCCGATAATCCCCGGTACATTTTCTGTTCCGGCACGTCTTTTTCTCTCTTGCGCTCCACCATGTACAAAGGAACGAATTTTTACTCCTTTTCGAATATACAAGAATCCAATTCCTTTTGGTCCATTTAATTTGTGCCCGCTTGCACTTAACATATCAATGTTGCATTCATCTACATTGATTGGAATCTGTCCAAATGCTTGTACTGCATCTGTATGGAAAAGAATGCCGTGTTCTTTAGCGATTTCACCGATTTCTTTGATCGGTTCAATCGTTCCAATCTCATTATTCGCGAACATTATAGAAATTAAAATCGTTTCCGGACGGATTGCTGCTTTTAATTCTTCTAAGTTTACAACACCATTTTCATCCACATCTAAATATGTGACCTCAAATCCATTTTTTTCAAGATACTCTGCAGTATGGAGAATCGCATGATGTTCTATTTTTGTTGTAATAATATGATTTCCTTTATCTTTATAAGCTTCGGCAGTTGCTTTTAATGCCCAGTTATCAGACTCGGAGCCTCCTGCCGTAAAATAAATTTCATTTCCTTTCGCACCGAGCGCTTCTGCAATCACTTCTCTTTGCTTTGTAATCTCATCTTTGTTTTTTGATGCAAAACTATATACGCTGGAAGGGTTGCCGTAACATTCTGTAAAATACGGTAACATGGCCTCCAGTACTTCCGGAGCTGTTTTTGTTGTAGCTGCATTATCCAAATAAATTAGTTTGTTCATTTTTTCATATCCTCCTAGTTACTACAATCTCTATGACCTTTTATAGAATCCGCTTTCATCATCTTGCTCTCTTGTACAAGCTGATCCAATTTTATTTCATCTACCGTTTTATTGATACTATCATTAATTTTCTGCCACACATATTTCGTCACACATCCTCCGGATGCTTCACATCCTTCCGCAACAAAACCGGAGCATTCTACAGGATTTAGAGTGCCTTCCAAAGCTCTTAAAACATCCCCTACCGAAATATCTTTTTGAGATTTTGCAAGAACATAGCCTCCGCCTGCACCTCGAATACTTTTAACAATCCCAGCTTTCTTAAGCATTGCCATAAGCTGCTCCAGATAACGTTCAGAAATATCCTGTCTTTCTGCAATACTGCTGATTGATACAGGTTCCACTTCACTGAATTTTGCCAAATCAATCAATGCTCGAAGTCCATATCTTCCTTTTGTTGACAGCTTCAAGTTCTCACCTTCTTTGAATCTTTTTAAATCCCTACTATTTTACTAGGATTTCCTTTTGTAGAATATCATTCCTTTTTAGTTCTGTCAAGGTGATTTCCATAATATATTTGTATGGAAAACGATACAAGGTGATTTCATGTCAAAAAAAGATACCCTTATAAAAGGTACCTTCATTTTAACCATCACAGGATTCTTAAGCCGCTTTATCGGATTTTTTTACCGAATTTTTTTAAGTCGCACTTTTGGCGAGGAAGGAATGGGATTGTATCAACTCGTCTTTCCTGTTTTTTCGCTTGGCTTTTCTTTGTCTGTAGCCGGAATTGAAGTGGCGCTTTCCAGGCTTACCGCCCAAAAACTTTCTTTAAAAAAAAATGCTGAAGCAAAACAATGCCTGTTTACCGCTCTTTTGATATCTTTGACAATTTCCACCATGCTTATGCTCCTGATACAAAAATACTCTTTTGAAATCGCGGAATATGTTTTGCTGGATGGGCGATGCCAAGATCTGTTGATTGCACTTTCTTACATTTTTCCATTTTGTGCTGTACATAGCTGCATCTGCGGGTATTATCTTGGACAAAAGAAAACAAAACGGATTGCAATTTCACAATTGATCGAACAAATTGTACGTGTTCTGTCTGTATATATAATCTGTTCTCTTTTGCTAAAACAAAATAGAAACATTCCTGTTTCGGTAACTGTTCTCGGACTTGTAATCGGTGAGACAGCTTCTGCATTCTACTGTTTTGTTACCTTTCAAAAATCCAAGATGAACTTTCAACCAACGTGCAAATCTACTATTTATATTTGGGGTCGGAGTAAAGAACTCCTTACGCTTTCGATCCCTCTTACAGCCAATCGAGTTCTTTTAAATGTCTTGCAAAGTATTGAAACAATCTCCATTCCCGCTTGCCTTGTTCTATCTGGATTAACAGAATCCGAAGCTTTAAGTTTATATGGGGTTTTGACTGGTATGGCAATGCCTTGCATCTTCTTTCCTTCTGCGCTCACCGGATCCATTGCCACTATGCTTCTTCCTACGATTGCTGAAATGCAAGCTCAGCAAGAAGCTCGAAATGTACAACAATTAATTAAAAAAGTGGCTTCCTGTGTGTTCTTTTTCGGCTGTCTCTGCACTGCCATGTTTTTCTTATTCGGGAATTTCATCGGTGTTTTTCTGTTTCACAGTCATGCCGTTGGAAGTTTCATTATGATCCTTGCTTGGATCTGCCCTTTTATGTATGTAAATACCACACTTATCAGTATGTTAAATGGTCTGGGGAAGACGACCGTTTCCTTTTCTATCAATACTTGTGGCGTTTGTCTGCGCATTGGTAGTGTATTCTTCCTCATTCCCAAGTTCGGAATTTTGGGATATCTTTGGGGACTTCTTGCCAGCCAAATTCTGATCAGCATCCTTGCGGTCCTCCAGTTACATCGCATTCACAAACAGTTTCATTAAAATCGGATTCACATATACTTCTGTTAGAATGCCAAGCGCCATCGTAAGGACAACAAAAACACTCTTCCCCCGATTCCAAGTTGACACCGGAGAGTTAGCGAGGTACCAAAGAATTACGAGATACGCCATAATATAAAACACAAAATGAGGCGTTATTCCAATCAAACAAAGCAGTATTCCTTTTGCCCCAAGTTGTAAAACCGATGCCACAATCAACATTCCACTGGAAAAGCCTGTCCATAAAATACAGCACATCACTGTCACTTTTTTGAATTTTGTCTGCGCCGCTATAAAAAGGCATACAAGTGGAAGAAGACGAGTTTTCATTACATATAACATATACTCTTCTGCCTCCACATCAATTGCAATATACTGACTCAAAAAATATTCGCTAAATATCCCATTTGCCGTCATATATTTCCGCTCTACAAGATTGGCATAGAAAATCCCAATTAAAAATCCCGCCATATATAGAACTGTAATGAATCTCTTGCGTTGTTGTATTTTCATACAAATATCCTCCGTTCATTTGATAGTTCATTATATGCCGGGTCTTGTCTTTTATTCTATTTTCTGTATTTCACATCGTATGCCAGAATCGCAGAGATCGATTTGGTGTCTTGAAGTTCTCCACGGAAGATCATCTCTTTCAGTTCTTCCAACTCATATTCTTTCACATCAATAAATTCATCTTCATCCAAATGCTGTTTTGTTGGAGTTAAGTCTGTCGCAACATATACGTCTATTTTCTCATTTGTGAACGCCACCCATGTTCTAAGCGTAATGAGAAATTCTAAATTGCCAGCTTTATATCCTGTTTCTTCCTCCAACTCTCTCGCCGCACATACTTTTGTTTCTTCCAGTTTATCATCCAGTTTTCCAGCAGGAATTTCCAATGTATATCGGTCTAGCGCATTGCGGTATTGTTTTACCATTAAAATCTTACCGTCGTCTGTTACCGGGACAACTGCCGCCGCCCCATCATGATTGATAAAATCCCACTTGGCAATCTTGCCATCCGGAAGTTCTACCTCATCCATATATACCTTCACAATACTTCCTTCGTACTTTAGTTCTCGGTTTATTCTCTTGATTTTCTCATCCATAGTATTACTCCTAAAAAAAATGTGTTGCAGAATTTACATTTCATTCTGCAACACTTTATCATTCTTATTATTTCGCGTAATCTGTAACACGTGATTCTCGAATTACATTTACTTTGATCTGACCCGGATATTCCAATTCAAACTCAATCTGTTTTGAAATATCTCTTGCCAAAAGTATCATATCTTCATCAGATACTTGTTCTGGAACTACCATAATACGAATCTCTCTACCTGCCTGAATAGCAAAAGATTTATCGACACCTTTAAATTGGTTGGCGATATCTTCTAATTGTTTCAATCTGTTTGTATATGTCTCTAATGTTTCTCGTCTTGCTCCCGGTCTTGCAGCAGAAATTGTGTCTGCCGCCTGTACAACACATGCAATCAGAGAGGTCGGTTCTACATCACCATGATGAGATTCTACCGCATTGATAACCGTTGCTGATTCTTTGTATTTTCTACATAAATCAACACCGATCTGAATATGGGAACCTTCCACATCATGATCGATCGATTTGCCGATATCATGTAAAAGTCCGGCTCTTTTTGCCATTCTCACATCAAGTCCAATTTCACCAGCCAAAAGTCCGGCAAGCTGTGCAACTTCCATGGAATGTTTCAACGCATTCTGTCCGTAACTTGTTCTGAACTTCATACGTCCAAGAAGACGAATCAATTCTGGATGAATACCATGGACACCAACTTCCAAAGCCGCATTCTCTCCTTCTTCACGAATCATCGTTTCGACTTCTTTTTGAGCTTTTTCTACCATTTCTTCAATTCTTGCAGGATGAATTCTTCCGTCAAGAATCAGTTTTTCAAGCGCTATTCTTGCAACTTCCCTGCGAATCGGATCAAATCCTGAGAGAACAACTGCTTCCGGAGTATCGTCAATGATAAGTTCAACCCCTGTCATTGTCTCTAACGTACGGATATTACGTCCTTCTCTACCAATAATTCGTCCTTTCATTTCATCGCTTGGAAGCTGAACAACTGAAATTGTAGTTTCTGCAACATGATCGGCGGCACATTTCTGAATGGCTGTGACAACATATTCCTTTGCCTTCTTTGAAGCCTCTTCTTTTGCCTGATTCTCTAATTCTTTGATCATTTTCGCAGTATCATGCTTCACGTCATCTTCAACAGTTTTTAACAGATATTCTTTTGCTTGTTCGGAGGTCAGTCCTGAGATTCTTTCAAGTTCCTGTACTCTTTGTTTACTCAGCTCTTCTACTTTTTCTTCTCTCTGCTTCAAGTATTCTTCTTTTGCGAGGAAGCTTGCTTCACGTTGCTCTATGGCATCCGCTTTCTTATCAAGGGATTCTTCTTTTGAAAGAACACGTTTTTCGTAACGCTGAAGTTCTGCTCTACGTTCTTTTGTCTCTTTCTCCAGTTCATTCTTTGTCTTGATAGATTCTTCTTTTACTTCTAAAAGAGCCTCTTTCTTAGTTGTCTCCGCTGTTTTTAATGCATCATCTATAATCTCTCTTGCTCTGTTTTCTGCATTTCCAATCTTCGAATCTGCGTTCTTTTTCAGATTGGAAACTGTTACAAAGTGAGTAATCACAGCCGTTACAATTAATGTAATAATCACAGCAACGATTATACTAATAAAATCTGGCACAGGAGCACCTCCTTATTTAATTTTCATTGTACAAATACAACACTTAAATTTTATACTGTTTTTACAAATCTGTCAAGCATTCCAATCAGAAACTTGTATCACCTGACGAATCTGATCGTAAGAGAATCCTTTTCGTGCCAAATAGCCATAAATCTTCTGCGTCTCTGCCTCCGTAGCCTGTTCCGGATTATATTTTTTCTTTCTTAACAAAGTTCTGATTGCTTCCTCTTCCCCATGATTCTCATAACATTCTTCCATAGCAGAATCAATTTCTTCTTTTGCCACACCTTTTTTACACAATTCCACATAGATTTCTTTTTTACTTTTATTCTTTTGCCTACTTTGAATATATCTTCTGGCATAAGACGCATCTCCTATATAGCCAAATGATTTTACATACTCTATTGTTTGCTCGATGATATCTTCTGTATAAAGACCTTGTTTTAATTTTGTACGCAACTGTGCCTCAGTCCGATCCATATTGTTTAAAAGATGAAGTGCACGAAGTTTTGCTCGTTTTAAGATCACTTCTTTTTTTATCTTTTGAAAAGTATCTTCTGTAATTTCTTCATCTGTCACAATCCGATAACGAGACAATTCGCTTTTGTATAACACAAAAGCGAATTGTTCTTCTACATATACTTTGAATTTCGTTTTTGTCACAGATTCAATCTTTGTGACTTTCATTTATTCTTCTCCATCTTCTTTTTCAACACCCAGACCATAGTGTGCACGGACTTTTGCTTCCAACTCTTCCATAATCTCTGGATGTTCAGTCAGATACATTTTTGCATTCTCACGTCCCTGTCCAATCTTCTCTCCGTTGTAAGCGTACCATGCTCCACTCTTATTAACAAGTTCAATACTTGTAGCAAGATCCAGCACATCTCCTTCTTTTGAGATTCCTTTTCCAAACATAATATCAAATTCTGCTTCTTTAAATGGAGGTGCAATCTTATTCTTTACAATCTTTACACGTGTACGATTTCCCACCATTTCTCCAGCCTGCTTTAATGTCTCCGTTCTTCTGACATCCATACGAACAGACGCATAGAACTTCAACGCACGTCCTCCAGTTGTTGTCTCCGGATTACCAAACATCACTCCTACTTTCTCACGAAGCTGATTGATAAATACAACAACACAATTAGACTTACTGATTACCGGTGTAAGTTTACGAAGAGCCTGTGACATCAATCTTGCTTGAAGTCCAACGTGGCTGTCTCCCATGTCTCCTTCTATCTCTTGTCTTGGAACTAATGCTGCTACCGAGTCAATTACGATAATATCCATAGCTCCTGAGCGAACCATAGTCTCTGCAATCTCAAGAGCCTGATCTCCACTATCCGGCTGTGAAATGTAAAGCTCGTCAATGTCCACTCCTATGTTCTTCGCATATACAGGATCAAGTGCATGCTCTGCATCAATAAATCCTGCAATTCCTCCTCTTTTCTGCACTTCTGCAATCATATGCAATGTTACTGTTGTCTTACCACTGGATTCCGGTCCATAGATCTCAATCACACGTCCCTTCGGAACTCCGCCTAAACCAAGCGCCAAGTCTAAACTCAAAGAGCCTGTTGGTACAGTTTCAACTGATACCTTAGCCTGTGCATCTCCAAGTTTCATTACTGTTCCTTTTCCGAAATCTTTCTCTAATTTTGATATCGCTGCATCCAGCGCTTTTAATTTATCATCTGTCGCCATAATAATCTGTTCTCCTTTACCGCGAACTTATGTTCGTTTTTCTAGTATTATAGTAGTATAGTTTCCCAAGGTTGTCAACACTTAATTTCGCCGATTCTGTAAACTCAATCCCCTATGCTTTATAAATATCTTAACAGAGAACGTCTCATTACGCATTGGACGGTTTGTCCACTTTTACCTATCTTATAAACCAAATATCTTCTTTCCTCTTTTACTAAACTGCCTGCTCCATCTTCTCAAATCTAGCTGAAGCAAGAAGCATGATAAATATCATCATCAACATACAATATAAGATCAAAATCGTAAAAACCCAAAACATACCGAGAAAAATTCCTGTCACAACTCCAAATGTAATTCCCATACCTAAAATCGCAGATTGGAATAACATATAGACAAACTGTCTTCCTGTTGTCCCAAGACTCGAACCAATGACAGATTCTGCGAACACGCGCATATACAGCTTATTCGCCTGCAATACCGCATAGATCACTACACTCATCACAATATAACCAATCGGCATCTTCCATACCAATCCAATCGGTACACAAAGAACAATACCATCAATCAATGAACGAATATGCTCCATTAAAGTCGCATACCAAAGTTTCCGAATCGGACTATCCGGAATCAAATATAAATAATGTGTCTTTAATTCCTTTTCCCACTTCCCGGTATAGCCAGTCGCAACAAATGTAATATAGGCGATCAATCCAAGTAAAAGCACTTCCGGTGGGGCATTAAATTTTCCTTTCAAGAACCAGATCATGACTACGTCCGCTACAATCGCAGCTACCGTCATTCCGCCAAATATAAAGAATCTCTCTTTTTTATATTCCTGTAATTGACGATAAAATATTGCTTTCGCTCCAGTTCCTTTGTATTGTACTATTTTTGTCTTTTTAAATTTCTTCTTTTGTCCGACAGTAAAGACCATCTCTCCGCTTTTATTACGTTTATAGAACTCTGCGTAATCATCGGCAAATTTTGCCGCATCCTCATAGTATTCACCTGTACATTTCATCGTCTTCGCAACATAGAACATCCCTGCAACAGACAACAAATAAAGAATACTGCAAATGACATTTCCAGTAGTTGGACCTAACAGGATCAAACGATATAACGCAATATTCCAGCCAACTACCGGTAACATTTGGATAACAGGATAATCTACGAAACGATAAATCGCCTCAAAGTGAATCCCGTATTTTTTGAAATAAAATACCCCAACTGCCACAACTGCAAACAAAAACACATATATTCCTCTGCAAAGAACCGTTGTGATCTTTGTCGACAATCTTTCATTGGCATATAAGAAAATAATCAAAGAGCCTTCCAATATCGTCTCTAAAAGAAATACAACAACTGATAATAAGAAAGCTTTGAAAAATCCAATTTGGAACACATACATCTCTGCAAAAAAGAATACAGGCATTAGAACGGCGCCAAACAAAAAATTCTTCATCGCTCCCATAAGCAAAATGACTTTTGGATTGATCGGAGCTGTAAATATAAAATGTGCATGGCTTGGTTTAAAAATAATTCCCTTCTTTTTGGCATACGTTACAAAATTGGAAAAAAACGTAAATACTGCTCCTACTGTCAGAATCGTTACAAGAGAACGTTCACTTGTAAAGCTGCCGGATTCCCGCCATCCTATGAAGAAACTGCCAAATAAAAACACATACAACAACGCTACCGCCAAAATCAAATATGTCACCGGCTTTTTGATCGCTTTTTTGATTTGATTCACCATACTCCGCTTTGTCACATACCAAAGAGCTTTCATTCTCTATCACCATCCGTCAATTCAAAAAACACATCATCCAGTTCCTTTTCTCCAAGTTCTTCTTTCGTATACACCTGAATCAGCTTTCCTTTTTCCATCACATACATAATATCCCAAATTTCCTTGACCATCTCCAACATATGGGTACTGATGAGAATCGTACAGCCTGCATCCCGTAACTCTAAGACAACTTCTTTTAACTCTTTGATTGCTTTTGGATCTAATCCTACCATTGGTTCATCTAATAGAATCACCTGTGGCTTTAATGCAAGCGCACAACAAATACTCACCTTTTGCATCATACCTTTTGATAATTCATTGCCAAGTTTCTCTTGTTTGTCATATAGTTCAAATCTATGAAGTAGTTGATCTATCTCTTCATCTGTAATAGAGCTTCCATATGCTCTCCTGATATATTCCATATGTTCTCGCACCGTAAGCGCATCAAACATAGCAGGGAGCTCCGGTACATAAGCAAATATCTTTTTGGCTTCCATTGTTTTGGAGGACATTCCTTGAATACCAATTCCCCCTTCATAACGTAAAAGCCCTGCAATACTTTTTATGATCGTTGACTTTCCTGCGCCATTGGGGCCGAGTAGAATCCCAATTTTACCGCTCGGAACCATAAAAGTCACATGATCTACTGCAAGATATTTTCCGTATGTTTTACTAAGATTCTGTACTTCTAACATTTCTCGTTCCCCTCTTTCTGCAACGTCATTCAAAACCTATCTTTTTTCTGCGATTTCTCCGCGTTTTTTATAAATACTATTTTTAGGAATACACTCTCTTACCATAGATAATGGATATATGTTTGTATGTTTTCCAACGACAGTTCCTGGATTTAACACACTTCCACAACCAACTTCTACTTCGTCTCCTAACATGGCACCGAACTTCTTCAATCCTGTCTCAATCGGTCCTTCCGGAGTCTTTACCGTAACCAATGTTTTATCCGATTTTACATTCGAAGTAATAGACCCTGCTCCCATATGCGACTTATATCCTAAAATAGAATCTCCTACATAATTGTAATGCGGTACTTGCACTTTATTAAACAGGATTACATTTTTAAGCTCTGTTGAATTACCGACTACAGCTCCTTCTCCTACAATTGCATTCCCACGAATAAAGGCGCAATGTCTTACTTCCGAATCTTTTCCGATAATAGCCGGACCGTTAATATAGGCTGTCGGTGCAACCTTTGCGCTTTTTGCGATCCAAACATCTTCTCCACGCTTTTCATATTCTTCTTCACTTAACGTAGCTCCCAGCTGTAAAATAAACTCCCCGATTTTCGGAAGAACTTCCCATGGATAGGTAACTCCTTCAAAAAGATCTTTTGCAATCGTTTCTTCCAATGTGTACAATTCCTGTATTGTCAATTCCTTCATCTATTACTACCCTTTCTTATAAAATTGCGCTACATTATCATAACACCCATGTAGCAAATATTGATTATTAAGTCCTAAAACTCCTTGTGTTCTGGAGCGGATAAAGGTTTCTAATTTCATCATATATTCATCCGGAGTAATTTCCCCGTCTGCAACATAGTTTAATCCCTTCTCCCAACTGGCTGTAAGTTCCGGATTCAAAAGTGATTTGATGGAATGATCTACCACTTCATAAATCATCTCCCCAAGAAGGGTCGGTGTAATGATCTGCGTTTTCTTGTTCAAAGCCAGATATTTGATATGAATTAATTTTTTCAATATCTCCGCTCTTGTTGCACTCGTTCCAATTCCACTTCCTTTGATCTGCGCACGCAATTCTTCATCTTCAATCAATTGTCCCGCATTTTCCATCGCAAGAATAATGGAACCTGAATTATATCGCTTTGGTGGCGATGTTTCCCCTTCCTTGATTTGAAGACCGTCTACCGGAAGCGTCATACCTTTTTTTATTGTTTGAATCAATGCAAACAAATCCTTATCAGCGGAGGTATCTTCTTCTGTTCCCTCTGCATTATCCTGTTCTTTCTTCGGCTGATAAACGCCTGCCACTTTTAAATACCCTTCTTCCGCAAGAACCTTAAAGTTAGAAAAGAAGTTTTCCTCTTTCATCTGAGTCACAATGCTAACTTTCTGATAGATTGCCGGTGGATAAAAAATACCAAGAAATCTTTTCACGATCACATCATATACTTGTTTTGCAGTATAAGATACAGATTTCAACGCCGCAAGTCCTTGTCCCGTTGGAATAATTGCATAATGATCCGTGATTTGTTTATCATTGACATACCTAGTTTTCGCTAATCCCTTATGACTGCCAAACTGTACAATATCCTGTAGAAAAGGCGCTGCCGGTTCATACTTCGACAAACCATTGAGATTTTTATGTATTTCTTTAGCTACGGCTGTGGAAAGAACTCTGGCATCCGTTCGAGGATACGTAACTAATTTCTTCTCATATAACTCCTGAACAATTCGCAGTGTCTCATCAGGGCTGATCTTGAATCGTTTTGAACATTCATTTTGAAGTTCTGCCAAATTGAATAAAAGAGGCGGATTCTTTTTTTCTTTCTTTTTCTCGATGGAAAGT
>Scrappy_p2__coassemble_591_pt1 | contig 47287 bp, 45 predicted proteins | sample Scrappy_p2__metabat2_high_PE_016 | metagenome-assembled genome bin Scrappy_p2 | reverse complement strand
TGGAACAGCCCGAAGTAAAGATTGCTACCCGAAATATGTTTTATGATGAGCAGGGGAAGCATAGACGCACAAAGAAAGAGATTTTGGATGAGCAGGGCAATCTTCGGGCGGGATGCAGTATCATCCCCAAAGGGGAAGTTTATGAAAGCCATATCTTCACGAAAAAGGATGAATGGTTTAAGAACAAAGCATTTACCAAAGAAGTCAAAGAACTGTTTACTGATACGATCAACCGATACGTAAAAGAGGAATCAGAAAAATTATCCGTATTCCAACAGGGCGGCGTATATCTGGCAACCAAGAAAATCGGAAAGAACAATCCGAAAGCAGAGGAGATAAAGGCAGACAATGCGGCAAGGCAGGAATGGAATCGGACAGTTGATGTGGCATTAGTTGAAGGTGTTCCTGAAGAAGATATTTTGAAAATCAAGCAGGAAAAAATCACAGACAAAACGCTGCAATCTATTAGGACACACGGTTGGCTGCCGGATGTGTTTCGGCAGATCATCCGAGGTGCGAAAGACTTTTTGCAGGAAGTAATTTTCAAATTTAAACTACCGCCTAAACCTGTGCCAAAGATTGATTTGGAGGAATGGAAAGATATGCAGAAGCTCATGTATGAATTGCAGAGACAGTCCATGGAGATAAAACGCACACAGAAGGATATTTCTTCTTTGAAAAAGCAACTGTCAGAGTTACGAGGATTGTTTAAAGGCAAAGAACGAAAATCTCTGGAAGGGCGAATTGAACTATTAGAGGATTTGGAAAAACGTCTGCACAAGAGCATGGAACAGATCGTAAAACGGGAAGGCTATCCCAATGTGCAAGCCTTTCAGAAGGTCTATAACAAGGCAGAAGCACTAATTATGGAATACAATGAAGAACTGCGAGCATGGAAAAATCAGACGGAGCAGAAGAAAGAAAATCCATTAGAACAACCGAAAAAAGCGAGTGTACTGGAAAAGCTGCACCGCTATCAGCAGGAAGGCAGACAGCAGCCGAAGCGGTCAGTTAAGAAAAAATCTATGGATAGAGAACGATAAGAAAGAGGTGGAGAAGACACTGGAAAAGAACAAATATTCGATAAAATTTTCTTGCGTTTGTTCGTCCCGTAGAATATAATAAATGAAGAAGGTGAGGGAAAGCTATGGGATATATAACAGCAGGTCAAGCGGCAAAGAAATGGAAAATTTCGCAGAGACGTGTGCAAATATTGTGTGCTGAAAATAGGATAGAGGGTACATTTAAATTGGGGGAGGCATGGGCAATTCCAGAAAATGCGGAAAAACCTGATGATAATAGAAAGGCAAAGAAACACAATGAAAAATAAGTTAAATGCAATAGATTTATTTTGCGGTTGCGGAGGGCTGTCTTATGGATTTGAAAAGGCAGGATATAATATTTTACTAGGAATAGATAATGATTCAAAAGCTTTAGAAACATTTGAACTGAATCATTATGGTGCTAAATCAATCTGCGGAGATATAACAGAAGTAACATATGAAGAGGATATTAAACCACTAATTGGTGATCGAAGAATTGATGTAATTATTGGTGGACCGCCATGTCAGGGAATGTCGCTTTCGGGTCCTAGAAAGTTTGACGATCCTAGAAATAAATTATATTTATCATATATTCGTTTAGTGAAAGAAATACAGCCTAAAGCATTTGTAATAGAAAATGTGCCGGGATTAGTAGGATTATTTGGTGGACAGATTAAAGATAGCATTATAGAAAAGTTTACAGAGATGGGATACCATATTCAATACAAGATATTATGTGCGGCTGATTATGGTGTCCCACAAAATAGAAAGAGAGTGGTATTTGTAGGAATCAAAGAGGGAGAATTTGTGTACCCTGAAATACGTGAAAATAAGGTGAGTTGCAGTATGGCATTGTCAGATTTACCAACATTAGAGGATGAACTTGGAGAAGAGGTTTTAGATTATTTGATGCAGCCACAAAATGAGTATCAGAAAATAATGCGTAAAAATTCTGAAGTGGTTAAAAATCACATTGCGGCTAATCACTCTGACCGAGTAAAAAAAATAATTTCTTTAGTCCCAGATGGAGGAAATTATAAAGACCTGCCGGATGAGTACATAAATAGTAGAAATTTTCATGTTGCGTGGACAAGATTTGCGAGTGATAAACCAGCACCAACAATCGATACAGGTCATCGACACCATTTTCATTATAAGTATAATCGTGTACCTACTGTTAGGGAGTGTGCAAGACTACAGTCATTTCCAGATGATTTTATTTTCTTGGGAAATAAGACGCAACAGTTTAGGCAAGTAGGCAATGCAGTTCCTCCACTAATGGCACAATGCATTGCAGAACAGTTGAAAAAAGCATTAGGAGATGAATAATAGTGGAAGAGTATAAAGTTCCAGAAGAATATTTTTTTAGAGTACATCATGTTCGTCCTAGATTTAAAGGGGACATAGAAAATGTATTGATTTATGTTGCTGAAGAAATTTCTCGTGTTGGTGAAAAAGAAGTAGATAAGTTTGTAGAGGAAGTAAACGCAGCATTATTCCGTTATCCGGGAAATGCACATAGAGAATTAAAGACTATAAATAATTGGAGAACAGAGATATCAGCATTATTTGGTTTTATAGAGCATACGAATACAACAGATAAACCGGGAAGACGTGCGATAGAACTTGCTAAGAGTGGAGATTTAGTAGAATGCTTTAAAACATTTCTTTATAATTTTCAGTATCCGGGAGCACATATAAAACCAAACAGAGTTTTGGAACAAATTGAAGAAGGAATTCATTTTAAACCAGCTCAATATATTTTAAAATTATTGAGATATGCTAATCGTGATGGTGGAAATTCTATTGGTATTACTAAATTTGAAGTATGCCATTGTATATTCAATGATTTGCGAGTTACAAGAGATTGTGAAGGGGTAGAGAAAACATGGGACAGAATTTTTCAGAATAGGAAAAATGGAGTCGCATATGATCAAACTGGCGATGTTATAAGATATGCTGGTGATATTGTTGATTATATGGAAATTGCAAATCTTTTAAAAACCTATGATAGCAGAACTTATTATTTGAATACTTTAGAAGAGGAATCTATAGTAAAATTTTGCGAATCTAACGAATGGTTCAATGGGTATGATAAAATGATTCGCCAAAAAAGCGGAACTATGGAAGATGTCAAAGCATGTATCAACAGTTGGTTTTCTTATGTCAATAGAGATATGGAAGATACAGATTTTTCTACTGATATTTTAGCATATATTGCAAGTGATGAGGAAGAACTAAGACAGTTAAAGGAAAATACAACAAATGTAGAAACAAGTTGTTTATCGGATTTAATTCAAAGAGATAACATATTAGAAAAACGCATTATACAATATTTTGATCAGCTGACCACAAAAGATATTGGTGATATTGGAGAAAATTTAGTGCATGGGCATGAATGTATGAGAATTAAATTAGGTGGACGTGAAGACTTGTTACACCTGATTAAACGAATACCTACGCAGTTTGCGGTTGGATATGATATTAGTTCAGTAGAATTGGATGAAAGAAAACGATATATAGAGGTAAAAACAACGATTAGTTCAAAACCATTACATTTCAATCGAATACATCTTACAAAGAATGAATGGAATACTGCAAGCAGTACACATGACAGATATTATGTATACCGGTTGATGTTAAGTAAGAATGAACGAAAACTATTTTTATTACAAGACCCCGTTGGGCTTTACAAAAAGGATAAGATTAATATGATACCTTCTGATGGGGCGGATATAACATTCGATCCTAAAGAAGTAGGACAATTTGAGGAGTTATTGACATGGAAAAATTAAAAGTTGCGTCGCTGTTTTGTGGGTGTGGAGGAACCGATGTTGGATTGCTCGGTGGTTTTGATTTTTTGGGTAAATATTATAATTCGAATAGTATGGAAATTGTGTACGCTAACGATATAGATGATAATGCATGCAAGATTTTTAAAGAGAATTTTGGGATAACACCAGACAATCGAGATATAAGAGCAGTGAAAACAGAAGAAATACCAGAGTTTGACATTTTAACAGGGGGGTTTCCGTGTCAATCGTTTTCTATTGTGGCACAAAATCCGAAACGATTGGGAGTAAAAGATGAACGAGGAAAACTTTTCTTTGAAATGTGTAGGATTTTAAGAGAGCGGCAGCCTAAATGTTTTATTGCAGAAAATGTAAAAGGAATACTTACAGCGAATAAGAGAAGTGCATTTCCGCTGATTTTGAAAGAATTTGAAGAAAGCGGTTATGAGGTACAATATCAGATTTTGAATTCGGCAGATTATGGTGTTCCACAAAAAAGGGAACGTGTTATAATTGTTGGATTCAGAAAAGATTTGAACATAACATTTTCATTTCCTGAAGCAGAGATAAATGATGAAACTAAATATATACCATTAAAGACTGTAATTGAAAAACGTGTAGATGAAAAGTATTTTTTTAGTGAGCGAGCGGTTGCAGGAATGATGAAAAAACGTGAGAGTATGAATAAGGGAAGAGCACAGGATATCAATAAACCTTGTAATACAGTAGGAGCTCATTTAGCGAAAGTATCTTTAAATAGTACAGATCCGGTATTAATGGAAGGTGAAAGATATAGACGTTTTACTCCAAGAGAGGTCGCAAGAATTCAATCTTTTCCAGATGATTTTGAATTGGTCGGAAGTGAAGCCGCGCAGTATAGAGCATTGGGAAATGCTATTCCTCCAGTAATGTTTTGGTATGTTGCAAAAGCGGTAAGTAAAGAATTGAAGAAGAGTTAAAATGGATAATTTAACGAAAGAACAGCGCAGGAAAAATATGCAGCATATTCGAGCAAAAGATACTAGCATAGAATTGAGATTAAGAAAGGCATTGTGGCATAAAGGATATCGTTATCGGAAAAATGATAAGAATTTGCCAGGGAAACCAGATATTGTCTTAACCAAATATAAAATTGCTATTTTCTGCGATAGTGAATTTTTTCATGGAAAAGATTGGGAAATTTTGAAGCCTAGAATCGAGAGAGGTTCTAACAGTGATTATTGGCTCAAAAAAATATCCAATAATAGGAGACGTGATGATGAAGTGAATAAGCAGCTTTTATTTAGAGGGTGGACTGTAATTAGATTTTGGGGAAAAGATATCCAGAAAAATCTTGATGAATGTGTAAGGGTTGTTGAAGAAACTATTTTTGATATGGAAATTGGCGAAGTAACAGATATAGAAGGAATAAATTTTAATACTGATAAAATGGTTAAAAAGGAATAAAGGATTGTTAGTATTTGGCAAAAGTACAGGGGGTATAGTATGTTTTATTCTCCACTAAGATATCCAGGTGGTAAAGGAAAATTGGAACCATTTATGGAATTATTAATTAGGCAAACGGGACATTTGGGTGGAACTTATGTGGAACCGTTTGCTGGTGGTGCAGGAATTGCATTAGAATTATTAGAAAAAGAAATAGTGAATGATATAGTTATCAATGATTTGGATAAAGGGATTTATTCGTTTTGGAGGGCGATCCTTACTGAAACAGACAGATTTATCAATGATATACGACATGTAGAATTGACTATTGATGAATGGAATAAGCAGCGACAAGAAATCGATAATTGCAATCGATACAGGTATGAACTTGGATTTGCGACGTTTTATTTGAATAGGACGAATAGATCAGGAATAATAAAAGGGGGAGTAATTGGAGGTACAGAGCAGGCAGGTGATTGGAAAATAGATGCTAGGTTTAATAGGGAAGCTTTAATTGAACGTATTATTAAAATTGCAAAACGGAAGAAACAGATTCATTTATACAATAAAGATGTTAGTTCTTTTATTCAAAATTATTTGCCAAGGTATGAGCATAATGCATTTGTGTATTTTGATCCACCATATTTCGGAAAGGGAAAGCAATTGTATTTGAATTTCTTTTCGTATGATGATCATGTAAGAATCGAGAGAATGATAGAGAATCAAGTTAATTGTGATTGGGTTATTACATATGATGATGTTCAAGAAATTGCAGATATTTACCAAAACCATATTTTAAGACGATTTGATTTGAATTATAGTGCTGCTATAAAAAGAAAAGCAAGTGAGATTATAATATTTAGGCACCGGGATATGATACCAACGGATAGCCAGCTACAGCAGAGCGGGATTTGTGTGAATTTACGATAAAGGAGAACAGAGATGTACAAGCTATTAAAATTGAATGATTTTAGACAATTTAAAAATATGGATATTTTATTAGGAAAACGATTAACTGTTTTAGCAGGTCGAAATTCAACAGGTAAATCCACAGTTTTAGGGGTATTGGCCAATAGTGGTGAATTGAAGAAAAAAGATGGTACGACATATTCTGATGGACAGTTCAGAGCAGAGTTTAGTGAGATTTTTCATGGAAGTAAAAAATATGATGCATCTGGTTCGGATAGAATACAAATAGATATAGTTGATGAAAATGATAATAGAATAGATTATAGAAAATTCAGGACGGCTTGGCAAAATGATAATGGAAAGGATCGCTTTAGAGTTATTCCTTTAAAATACCTTGAAGATGGTAAAAAAACAGAGGCAAAAATGCAGATACCTGTAATTTATTTAGGGTTATCTAGACTGTTTCCTATTGGTGAAGCAAACGAGGATAAGATAACAAAAAATAAGATAAAATTCATGGATGATGAGCAGAAAAAATGGTTTATTGAACAATATAAGCAGATACTATCTCTGTATGATATTGTCACGGATATTAGTAACTATTCAATAGGAGAAACAGATAAGAAGAAGGGTGTTGGAATAGAAACAGATAAATATGACTATCTTACAAATTCTTCAGGTCAGGATAACTTGGGCCAGATTTTAATGTCTATTCTTTCGTTCAAAAGATTGAAAGAGCAAAGAGAAGAGTGGACAGGAGGTCTTTTACTAATTGATGAGATTGATGCAACGCTTCATCCTGCGGCACAGAAGCGATTGATTGATTTACTAATAAAGGAAGCAAAGAGAAATAATATACAAGTTGTAGTTACAACTCATAGTTCTGATTTACTTAAGCATATTTGTAATAAGACTGCACATAATAATGATAGTAGGAATAATGATGTTGAATTATATTATTTTACAAATGGAAATAGACGTTTGGAAATGAAACGTAATCCGGATTATTCAACAATTGAAAATGATTTATTGGTGGAATCTATGTTGCAAAATTCAAATAAAGTAAAAGTTTATTCAGAAGATGCAGAGAACAGATGGTTTATAAGTAAATTAGTACCAGAATATTTACCTTATGTGGATATATTGGATGTTAAAATTGGTTGTGATCAGTTGTTAAGTTTGTATACAGGAGATATTGCTTATTTTGGAAATGTACTGATTATACTTGATGGTGATGTGAAAGATAAAGATTTACAAACAATTCCGGAACAATTAAGGAAGCGCTTGAGTAATATAATTAAATTACCCGGAGATGTACGACCGGAAGAGGTAATATATAAATATATTTTAGATTTAGAACCTGAACATCCATATTGGGAGAACGCTGCTAGAGTGGATATGAATTGGACTTACTTTAAAGAAAATGGACCGGATTCATCTAGATACAATCAGGAAAAAGAAAGAGAAAAATATAAAAAATGGTTTGTAGATCATCAAACAATTTTTGATTCAACGAAGTTGTATGATTATTGGGCTGTTGATAATAAAGAACTTGTCGAGGAATTTAAAAAGAATTTTGTGAATTCATATAATGCTGTTGCGAGTAGAATTTTTTCTATAACGATTAAATAGTGAGCGACGATTTGTTTTATGAATTCCTTGAAATTATTTTAATGGTTTTATTTTGGCTTTACTAATTTGGTGTTGAAAATATCAGATAAATTTTAGAGTATACGAATATAAAAGGACACAAAGGTATGCTGAAAAGTGCCTGAATATCCTATCTGAAACTAACCTTGAAGCTCCTATTTTAACATTTTTGAGGTGTGGTGAGGAGTAATGAGAAGTCCTGCGTTTGTAACGTGTTTGCAACACCACATTCCAAGAATCCAGTAAAATCAAGTGTTCCCAGTTACCTAAACGTTAATTATACGTTTCGGAACGTACAATTTCAAAAGATTTTACAACTCCTCAGGACTTCGGTTTTGAGGAGTTTTTTAGTAAAGCTATAGAATTATATTGATTTCTTCCCAGTTACCTAAAAGTTAATATTCGTCTATTTGAGGCAAATGCAGACAGTCAAAGTTCATCTGGGATTATATCAGATGGACTTTTATGCTTGGAATCCGTTATGTGGATATGTATTTTAACTTTACTCCTTTACTTTTCTAAAGAATTCTGATAGAGTAGAACTTGTGCGTTTCAAAAAAAGAAATACATTATGAGGAGGAAAAGAAATGCTTGAGAAATTATTTAAACTGAAAGAAAACAATACAACTGTGAAGACAGAGGTATTGGCCGGAATTACGACATTTATGACAATGGCGTATATTTTAGCGGTAAACCCAAGTATTTTGGCTGCAGCCGGAATGGATCAAGGAGCAGTATTTACAGCGACAGCAGTAGCATCCTTTTTGGGGACATTATTGATGGCATTATTTGCAAACTATCCATTTGCTCTTGCACCGGGAATGGGGTTAAATGCATATTTTGCTTATACTGTTGTAATCGGAATGGGATATACATGGCAGGTTGCTTTAACAGCTGTATTTGTAGAAGGGCTTATTTTTATCCTATTATCCGTAACAAATGTGAGAGAAGCGATTTTTAATTCGATTCCTATGAATTTAAAGTCTGCAGTAAGTGTGGGAATTGGATTGTTTATTGCTTTTATAGGATTACAAAATGCAAAAATTGTAATCGGAGGTGCAACATTAGTTGAACTTTTTTCATTAGAAGGATATAACACTTTAAATGGTGTAGAGGCATCTATGAAGGATGTTGGATTGACTGTGTTATTAGCGATTGTCGGAATTATTATTACGGCAATTCTTGTTGTAAAAGATGTGAAGGGAAATATTCTATGGGGAATTTTGATCACATGGATTCTTGGAATTATTTGTCAGTTGACAGGAATTTATGTTCCGAACCCGGAACTAGGAATGTTTAGTTTACTCCCGGATTTTAGCAATGGAATCAGCGTACCAAGTCTTGCTCCAATATTTGGAAAGCTTAGTTTTTCGGGAATTCATATTGGACAGTTTATCGTTGTTGTATTTGCATTTTTATTTGTGGATTTATTCGATACTCTTGGAACATTGATTGGTGTTTCTACGAAAGCGAATATGATCGATGAAGATGGGAAGTTACCAAAGATTAAGGGTGCGTTGATGGCAGATGCAGTTGCAACAACAGCAGGAGCTGTTATTGGTACTTCAACAGTTACTACATTTGTGGAAAGTGCATCTGGAGTTTCGGAAGGTGGAAGAACTGGGCTTACTGCGGTGACGACAGCGATTTTATTTGGAGCTTCCTTGCTACTTTCACCGATTTTTCTTGCGATTCCATCGTTTGCAACAGCTCCGGCCTTAGTAGTTGTTGGATTTTATATGTTATCAAATGTAGTAAATATTGACTTTACAGATTTTACAGAAGGAATTCCATGCTTTATCTGTATTGCGGCAATGCCGTTTTTCTATAGCATTTCAGAAGGAATTTCAATGGGAGTAATCTCTTATGTTGTGTTAAATCTGATTTCAGGAAAAGCAAAAGAGAAAAAGATGAGTGTATTGATGTGCGTATTGGCAGTGCTTTTTGTTGGAAAATACTTTTTCTTATAAGAAAATTTAATTTTATCATGTTGTGATAAGAGGGTGAAAAGGGTACAGCTTGTTGAAAATCTGTACCCTTTGTGCTATCAAAAAGATTCGTCTGTTTGGAATGAGTGATTTTTGAGTTCTTTTCCATACGTTTGATATAAGTAAATTGCTATGAAAATAGTCGTAGCTTCTGCCAGCGGCATGGTTATCCAAACGCCGGATACACCGATGATATTTGGAAGGATCAGTATGAAAACCACCACGAGAATTAAGGAGCGTAGTGAGGAAATAAGTGCAGAGATAAAACCATTTCCAAGAGCCGTAAAAAATCCGGAGAGGAATACGTTCAAACCAATAAATAGAAATACAGGGCTGAATAATTTTAAGCCGTCCCATGTCAAAGTAAATACATTTCCTCCATCTACAAATAAATGGATGATCTGCTTTCCACATAACAGAGAGACTGCAAGTATTAGCACTGAGCTAAGGGCAATGGTGATAAAGCTGTATCGTGTGGTCTCTTTTATTTTTTTGTGATTTCTGGAACCGGCATTGTAGCTGACGATCGGTGCGGTGGCAACAGCGATTCCCATATAAAAGGAGATGAAGAAGTAGTAGATGTACATGATGATTGTAACTGCTGCAATTCCGTCTTCTCCAAAAAATTTCATGATGATAAGGTTAAATAAAAAAGTTGTAATACCTGTGGACATTTCTGTTAACATTTCACTGCTTCCGTTTGTACAAGATTTAAAAAGAACAGTCCAATTTAATCTCGGTTTGTAGAACTTAATATGGCTATATTTTAGAAAATATCCTAATCCGATCAGCATACTTACTGTGATGGAAAGGAAGGTTCCCCAAGCGGCTCCGAGTGTGCCCATGTCGAATAGAGCTACAAAAATATAGTCCAGTACAACGTTAAGAATCAATCCGGTCATAGACATAAGCATTCCGATATTCGGTCTTCCATCTGTTCTTACAAGATATTCAAAGAATAACTTGAAGGACATAGGAATAGTTCCGAGAAATATGACAAAGGCATATGGAAGTACATGTTCCAACAAGCGTGTGCTGCTTCCCAAAAAGATACAAATTTCTTTTAGAAAAATGATCCCAACGAATGTAAAAATAATCGAAAAAAAGAGAAGAACAATGGAGATAAAACTGAAAATCTCATTTGCCTCTTGTTCTTTTTTCTGCCCAAGTTTTTCGCCTATAATAGCGCCTGCGCCGGTTGCGAGCATGACAGAGACACCGAAGATGATACATGTGATAGGAATGACGATATTGATTCCTGCGAGGGCATCGGAACCGGCATATTTGGATACGAAAAAACCATCAATTGTCGTATAAAATGATAAGAAAATCATGGTTAATACGGATGGAACCAGATATCTTAAAAACTGGAAATAAGTCATTTTAGTTTCAAAACATTTCATTTTTTTAATCCTCCTGCTTGCTAATTTCTTGCTATGTCTATACAATAAAGGATATAGTTACTATAGTGTCAAGGAGGTTTTTTATGAAGGATATGTTTTCAATCGGAGAACTTGCAGGGTACCAGAATATCTCCAAACAGACGCTGATTTTCTATGATAAAATAGGGTTATTCCGTCCCGCGTATGTGGATCCTAATAACAATTATCGGTATTATGAAGCGAAGCAAATTGATTACTTGGATACGATATTAATCATGAAAGAGATGGGATTTTCGCTCAGTGAAATACAAGAGCATATGAAAACTATACGATTGATACGTCTTTGGTAACGTTAAGAAAGCAGTTGACGGTAATCGACCAACAGATTGCACATTTGCAATTGATACGAAAACGTCTGGCTCATCGTTGTGAGCAGATGGAAAATGTGAAAGAATTACACGAAATGGCTCAAGAAGTCTTCGTAAAAGAGGTTTCGAAAAAATATTTTTTATATGCAGAGGTAGAAGAGCCGCGGTCTTTTCGAGAGATAAGTATTGCAACAAAAAAATGCTTTTCTCAAGCGCTGAAAGAGGAACTTCCAATTTATTTTCAGACAGGAGTAATCGTTCCTTATAGGCATGTTCTAGAGGGGAGATATACGGAAGCAAAAGTTGCGTTCTTACCGATTGAGAAGACGAAGAAAGCGAAGAACATCGGGACTCTTCCGAAAGGAAAAGTGGTGAGTATATACCACTATGGTACATACCAATCGGTAGAACGTTCTTATAAGAAATTGCTGAAGTTTTGTGAGGAAAATCAGTTGGAGATAGTTTCAGATGCTTATGAATTCTGCATCAATGATTATATTTCTTCAGGAGATGAAAATGAGTATATTACCGAGATTTTTTTCTATGTTCATGAATAAAGGGACTGCCGCTAGCCGACAGTCCCCTGTTTTTATGCCTGCTCAAGAGCAAGTGTTTTTGTTGTAATATCACATACTTCTGTTGGTCCGTAGTATTGGATAGCTCCTGGGTATGTGAAGCAAGTGTTTTCAGCCCATTCTTCTCTGTGAGCTTCAAAGTATTTGAATGGTTTACCTTCAAGTTCTACAAGAGCTTTTTTGATAACCGGTTTATCTTCACCGTGTCTTCTTTCGATGTTCATCATCTTTGTGATCGGCATACCACCTGCAACCCATTCGTTTGCTGGTTTGGAAAGGTTGGAAACTTTTGATAAGTATCCATTGTAACCATACTGAATTAACATGAATGCATTGTATCCTAATGAGTAGCAGTAGTCAGAATCAAAGTTGGATGGGAATGCACATCTTCCTTCGTATCCGAAGAAGTGATGAAGTGCATTGAATTTACCATTGTATGTACCTGCTGCTTTTCTTTCCTCTAATTTATCTTTTACAAGAGCAGAGAATAATTTTTCGGATTCGATCAAGGATACCTGTACGTTTCCGTGAGGATCTCTTTCTAAGAATAACTGCTGCTGGATGCTTTCTGGAAGGATTGCAAATACAGCCATAGATTCTTTTGTCAATCCGTTTTCAATAAACGCGTATTTTTCTTTCCATGTTGGAAGAGCGTTGAAAGCATCTGCTTTTTCCCCTGCGAGTAATTCGTTGATTTCTTGAATTAATACAGAGAATTCCGGTACGAATTCAACAACACCTTCTGGAATCACAGCAACACCGAAGTTCATGCCTTTTGCTGCTCTCTTTTCAACAGAATCAGCGATGTAATCAGCAATCTGAGAAAGTGACATCTTCTTAGCTGCAACTTCTTCAGAAACTAAGCAGATGTTTGGCTGTGTCTCAAGAGCACATTCTAATGCAACGTGTGAAGCAGAACGTCCCATTACTTTGATGAAGTGCCAGTATTTCTTTGCAGAGTTGGCATCTCTTTCAATGTTACCAATGAGTTCGCTGTATGTCTTAGTTGCTGTATCAAAACCGAATGAGCATTCGATGTCTTCATTCTTAAGGTCACCGTCGATTGTCTTTGGACATCCGATTACCTGAACGCCAGTTTCGTGTGCTGCAAAGTATTCAGCGAGAACTGCTGCGTTTGTGTTAGAATCGTCACCACCGATGATTACGATTGCTGTAATTCCATGTTTTTTACAAACTTCTGCTGCAACTGCAAACTGTTCGTTTGTTTCAAGTTTTGTTCTTCCAGAACCGATGATATCAAATCCACCTGTGTTTCTGAACTGGTTGATGTATTCGTCATCAAAAATTAAATAGTCATCTTCAAGAAGTCCGCTTGGACCTTTTTTGAAACCATAGAGAACATTTTCTGGATTTGTTGCTTTTAAAGCATCGTATAATCCGCAAACAACGTTGTGTCCGCCTGGAGCCTGTCCACCGGAAAGAATTACACCTACAACCTGTTTCTTTGGTGTAGAAGTGTTCTGTCCTTTTTGGAAAGTGATTTCCTTCTTACCATAAGTATTTGGGAAAAGTGCTTTGATTTTCTCCTGATCGGCTACACTTTGAGTTTCCTCACCTTCTAAAACGCAGATGTCTGCGATTCCGTTTCTTAACATTCCAGGAAGCTTTGGAGAATACTCATATCTGGCTTTTTGTAATGCTGAAATTTCCATAATCCGTCTCCTTCTATATTATATTTTTTTACATAATTCTACTTAATTATAAGGCATTTGTTAAAAAATGTAAACAAGTATAATCTTGAAGGAAAAGTATTTACTTTTGAAACAATTAGGCTTACAATAGAGAAAACCGAAATAATACTTCAGGGCAGAGTGAAATTCTCTACTGGCGGTATACTCCGCGAACCATAATGGCCGAACCGGTGCGATTCCGGTAGCAACAGTTAAAGTCTGGATGAAAGAAGTGTTTTTGATACAAAGGGTGTTTCCGTATATAAGGAATCTCCTCTTAGAATGCATTGAGAACGTACCTGGAAGTTTATTTTAGGTACGTATTTTTTTAAGGAGGAGACATATGAAATTTACGGCAAAAAATATTACAACAATAGGAATGCTTAGTGCCATGGCGTTGGCAGTCAATCTTTTGATATCCTTTCCGATGGTTCCTGCGGTTGCGTTTTTAAAATATGATCCAAAGGATATCGTAATTGTTATGGGCGGCTTTATTTTTGGACCAATGTCTGCCTTGGTAATGAGTGTTATTTGCTCTGTACTGGAAATCTTGTTTCGCGGAGGAACGATAATAGATGTTATGATGAATGTCTTTTCGACGGGAATGTTTGCCTGTACAGCCGCATTTCTGTATAAGAAAAATCATTCAAGACGCGGTGCCGTTATGGGATTGTTGCTTGGAACACTATTGTCTACGGGGAGTATGCTCTTGTGGAATTACATCATAACGCCAATTTATTTTAGCATACCTCGTTCCGAAGTGGTGAAGCTGCTTTTACCGGGAATTTTACCGTTCAATCTTTTGAAAAACGGATTGAATGCATGTATTACTTTTGTATTCTACAAAGGAGTGGTAAAAACACTTCGTAAAGCAAATTTGATTGAAAGCAATCAGCATGAGACAGAGCTTAATGTAGGATTGATTTTGTTTGCGCTATTTATTGGCGCGTCAATGGTAGGCATTATTCTTGCAATGCAGCAAGTAATATAGAAAAGGAGAAGGAAAGATGAATTTTTTAGAAGCAAAGGAAATTTATGACAAAAAATTAGGAGATTTTAAAATTATGGCTTTGGCAAGCTGTGTTGACGACTATCCGATGGTTCGAAATGTAAGCTGTTTGTTTTATAATGACAAAATCTATTTTAAAACAGATAAAAATTTCCGCAAAACACAGCAATTGTTTAAAAATAATAGAGTGGCCATGTGTTTTAATGGAGTGCAGGTAGAGGGGTACGCAGAGAATAAAGGCCTTGTAGTCGACGAAGAAGGGCGTGTATTTGAGAAAAAATATAAGGAATTTTTATGGCAGAGCTACAATGCATATTCGCATGTGGATACAGAGATTTTAATTGAAGTAACACCGAAATTTGTAGAAATTTGGGATGAAGATGAGGAGAGAAATGCATATCAGATTTTTATAGATTTTGACACAGAAGAAGTTATCGTAAAAGCATATGATTAGAAAACAGGAAACCTTATGAAAGTCTTAAGCTTGAAATAAAACTTGTGTTTTTTGTTGTTTTGTAATAATATAGATTGGTATATGAAAATTCTTGAGAGAAAACAGGAAGGAAATACTAATGGGAAGAAGAGGTATGAGCGCCCAAGAAAGGCGTGAATATGAGAGGCTTCAGGAACGAAAAAAACAAAGAATAGAAAGACAGCAAAAGAAATCCATGGGGTCTAATCCGGCAAAATCAATGCCGGGAAATAAAAAGAGATCGGATGAATATCGGAAAACGAGAAGATCGGATCCTGATAGGAAGAGAAGACGTGAAGAAGAACGGGGAAGAAGTTATGACCGTAACGGCTCCTATGCAGAGAATGTAGAAGAAAGCAGAGAAAGAACAAGGAGAAAACGCCGCCCGGAAAGATCTCCAAAAAATGTGTTTGGTAACATTTTAGTAATGTTGCAGGCATTGACATCAGTTGCATTTATAGGTGTCCTTGCATTAAGCAATATTATCCCTCTAAAAATTATGGCAATTGTTTTTATTTGTCTATTGATTTTATGGGGAATCGGATTGTTTACACAAGTTCGCAGACGAAAAAAGGGAACTACAGGAAAAGTTTATATTGTGTTCATGACTCTTATCATTGGGCTCGGAACTTATTATGTAGGAATTACAACAGGAGCGCTGGGACGAATTACCGGAGGACACACAACGGTTGATACAATGGTTGTCGCAGTACGTGCCGATGATCCGGCAGAGAATTTGGCTGATGCGGAAAACTATAAGTTTGGCGTTCAATATACGATGAGTGCCGATGAAATGAAAGATACAGTTTCTAAGATCAACGAAGACTTAGGAAGTAAAATCGATGAAGTAAAATATAAGAATGTAAAAGCACAGGCAAAAGCGCTTCATGAAGGAGATGTAGACGCGATCATCTACAATGAAGGATATAAGGATATTCTGGAACATGAGTTCGATGGCTATTCGGATAAAGTGAAAATTATTTATACTCATAATATTAAAACAGAGCTGCAGGATATCTCAATCGATGTGGATGTGACAGAACCATTCAGCGTATATTTGAGTGGGATTGATGTATATGGAGATATTGAAAATAAGAGCCGAAGTGATGTGAATATTATTGCGACAGTGAATCCACAGTCGAGACAGATTTTACTTGTTACCACACCTCGTGATTACTATGTAGAGATTCCGGAGGTATCGTATGGAGAACTGGATAAATTGACACATGCCGGCAATTATGGCGTGGATGCTTCCATGCGTACTCTTAGCGAACTGTATGATGTAGAAATTCCGTTCTATGCAAGAGTAAACTTTACTTCGCTCATAGATATTGTAGATATTCTAGGTGGAGTCGATGTTGTGTCTGAGTATGAATTTACAACGAGTAAGGCGGCAGGCAAGGTTGTTGAAGTCAAAGAAGGCTTGAATCATTTTAATGGTGAAGAAGCTTTAGCGTTTGCAAGAGAGAGAAAGAAAGTACCTGGAGGAGATAATCAGCGAGGAAAGGATCAGCAGGCAGTATTGACTGCGATGATCAAAAAGCTCGTGTCTCCATCGATGTTGATCAAAGCGAATAGCATTATCGATAAGGTGAGTGATAATGTGCAGACTAACATGTCGCAGGCACAGCTTCAGGCATTGATCAAACGTCAGCTTTCCGTAGGTGGTTCTTGGAATATCAAGTCTGTTGCGGCAGAAGGAACCGGAGCATCAAAATCTTGTTATTCATCTGGAAGTCAGAGACTTTATGTAACGATACCGGATGAAGAATCTGTTGAGATGATCAAATCAGAGATTGATAAAACTTTAAAAGGCGAAAACTTGGAAGATGGAGAAATGACAAAATAATAAGTATAAAAGAATGGGAGGGATAGATGTGAGTCTATCCCTCGTATTTGTATCGGGAGGTATAAAGATGTATAATGAATTAACAGAAGATGATATCAAAAAGATGGAAGAAGAAATCGAATACCGTAGAGTTGTACTTCGCAAAGAATTATTGGAAGATGTAAAAGAGGCGAGGGCACATGGAGATTTGAGTGAGAATTTTGAATATCATGCGGCGAAAAAAGAAAAAAACAGAAATGAAAGCAGAATTCGTTATTTGCAGAGAATGATTCGAACAGCTCATGTGATCAAGGATGAAGCTTCGGATGATGAAGTGGGGTTGAATAAAAAAGTAAAGATTTATTTTGAAGATGAGGAAGAATATGAGGAATTTATTCTTGTGACAACAGTAAGGGGAAGTTCTATCCATGGGTTGATCAGTACGGAATCACCGATTGGCCAAGCGATTCTTGGCCATAAAAAAGGTGACAGAGTATATGTGAAGATCAATGAAAATGCAGGATATTATGTAGTGATTGATTCCATCGAAAAAGTGGAAAATGGAGATGATATTGAAATCCGAAAGTTTTAAGGTTATTTAACGTATGACACAAAAGAGAAGGGAAGATATGTGATGAAGAATAAAATGAAGTGGATTCTACTTTTGGTTGTGTTAATTTTGATGTATGAGTTACTTGGTGCAATCGCTCCTTTTGTGCATCCAAAGAGGGTAAGCGGAGAACTGCCGAAGGCGGAAGAGTTTTATGGGACTGCATACCGAGAAACGGTAGATCGGGCAGCGGTGATCGAATCAAATAAAGAGGCATTGGCTTTACGGCTTTCCATGTTTGAAGAAGCAAAAGAAAGTATTGTGATGACGACCTTTGATATTCGTGAAGGAGAGAGCACAAGCGATATTTTTGCATCTCTTTTAGCGGCGGCAGATCGAGGTGTTAAAGTAAAGATCATCGTAGATGGGATGTATGGTCTATTGCATATGAGTGGAAAAGAACTATTTAAAGCGGCGGGTAGCCATGAAAATCTTGAGATTAAATTCTATAATACGCCAAATCTTTTCATGCCATGGACGATCAATGGAAGAATGCATGATAAATATATCATCGTTGATGACAGGATCCTTTTGATGGGAGGTCGTAATACGTTTGATTATTTCCTTGGAGAGTATGAAGGAAAAAGTGTTGGATATGACCGAGAGATTTTAATTTATAATGAAAAACAAGAAGAAACATCTGTAATTGGAGATGTGAAAGCCTATTTTACAGAATTATGGGAAAACCCGGTATGCAAGGTGAAATATGAGGGTGATCCAAAGAAATTTACAGAAGAGGAACAAGCCATTCAAGAGCGTTATAGAAATCTTCAAATTGAGTCTGTAAACTGGAAAGAACGGACAGTAGAGACAAAAAAAGTGACATTTGTAAGTAACCCGACTCACATTTTGGGAAAAGAACCTTATGTATGGGAAACATTACAGCAATTGATGGTAAATGCTAAGAAGAGAGTGCTTGTACATACGCCATATGCAGTATTTTCAGAAGATATGTATCGAGGGATGGAGGAAGTAGCTGCAAATGTGGAGACAGCAGAATTACTTTTGAATTCGATTGCTTCTGGGGACAATATCTGTGCATCTTCAGATTACTTGAAAAATAAGCAAAAAGTAGTCGATACGGGAATGGATATTTACGAGTATATGGGAAAATATTCGACTCATGGAAAATCTATATTGATTGATGATGAATTGTCAGTAATTGGTTCCTATAATTTCGACAATCGAAGTACGTACGTGGATACGGAAACGATGCTGGTAGCAGACAGTGAACTGCTTGCGAAAGATTTGGAACAGCATTTGAATGTATTAAAGAACGGTTCCCTGCCGGTAGATGAAGATGGAACATACTTGGAAAATGTTGATGTGAAGGAGAAAAAAATCCCAGACAAAAAAGAATGGCAGATTAAAGCGTTGTCACATCTGATGTGGTTATTCCGATATCTTGCATAGTTATAACCGGGAGTTATAAGCACTCATTAGAAAATTGTGGTACAAAAGGCGAGGGCTCTAGTCTATAATAAAATCAGAGAATGTAACTCATAGTATGTTAAGAAGGAGAATCATCATGGAAATGTTATCAATCGCAAAAGAATTACAGGGAAATGCATATCCGGGACGTGGAATCATTATTGGAAAGACACCGGACGGCAAAAAAGCAGTGACCGCATATTTCATTATGGGAAGAAGTGAGAACAGCAGAAATCGTGTATTCGTAGAAGAAGGGGAAGGAATCCGCACACAGGCTTTTGATCCTTCAAAATTAACAGATCCAAGTTTGATCATTTACGCACCGGTACGTGTGCTTGGTAATAAAACAATTGTAACAAACGGTGATCAGACAGATACTATTTACGAGGGAATGGATAGACAGCTTACATTTGAACAGTCACTCCGTTCTAGAGAGTTTGAACCAGACGGACCAAACTATACACCTCGTATTTCCGGTATTATGCACATCGAAAATGGAACATATAATTACGCAATGTCTATTTTAAAGAGCAACAACGGGAATCCGGAAAGCTGCAACCGCTATACATTTGCATATGAGAATCCGGCAGCAGGCGAAGGACATTTTATTCATACATATATGCATGACGGCAATCCGCTTCCAAGTTTTGAGGGAGAACCAAAACTTGTAGATATCATGGATGATATGGATGCTTATGCAGAACTTCTTTGGAACAGTTTGAACGAAGAGAATAAAGTATCATTATTTGTACGCTACATTGATATTGCAACAGGAAACTATGAAACAAAGATTATCAATAAAAACAAATAAGGAGACAGTAAGATGAAAGAATTAGAATTAAAGTATGGTTGTAACCCAAATCAGAAACCATCTAGAATTTATATGGAAAATGGGGAACTTCCAATTAAAGTTCTCTGTGGAAAACCAGGATATATCAATTTCCTTGATGCTTTTAATGGCTGGCAGTTAGTGAAAGAATTAAAAAAAGCAACAGGACTTCCGGCAGCAACTTCATTCAAACATGTATCTCCTGCAGGCGCTGCGGTAGGTCTTCCGTTGACAGATACATTGGCAAAAATTTATTGGGTAGACGATATTGAAGATTTGTCTCCGCTTGCATGTGCATATGCAAGAGCAAGAGGTGCAGACAGAATGTCTTCCTTTGGTGATTTCATCTCTCTTTCTGATGTGTGTGATGTTGCTACAGCGAAATTAATTAAGCGTGAAGTATCTGATGGTGTGATTGCACCTGGATATGAACCGGAAGCGTTAGAGATTTTGAAACAGAAGAAAAAAGGAAACTATGCAATTATTGAAATTGATCCGGAGTATGAACCTTCACCGATCGAACACAAAGAGGTATTCGGTATTACATTCGAACAGGGAAGAAACGAACTTGTAATCAATGATGAGCTTCTTGCCAACGTTGTGACAGAGAATAAAGAGATTCCGGAGCTTGCGAAAATTGACCTTGCAATTGCACTTATCACATTAAAATATACACAGTCTAACTCTGTATGTTATGCAAAAGGCGGACAGGCAATTGGTATCGGAGCAGGACAGCAGTCCCGTATCCATTGTACACGTCTTGCCGGTCAGAAAGCAGATAATTGGTGGCTTCGTCAGTCTCCTCAGGTACTTGGACTTCAGTTTGTAGATGGAATTGGAAGAGCGGACAGAGATAACTCTATCGATCTTTACATTGGTGACGAGTATGAAGACGTACTTGCCGAAGGAACATGGCAGAATATCTTTAAAGTAAAACCTCCGGTATTTACAAGAGAAGAAAAACGAGCATGGTTAGATAAGATGACAGACGTAGCTCTTGGTTCCGATGCATTTTTCCCATTTGGGGATAACATTGAACGTGCACACAAAAGCGGCGTAAAATATGTGGCACAGCCGGGTGGATCTGTACGTGATGATAATGTAATCGCAACATGTAATAAATATAATATGGCAATGGCATTTACGGGAATCCGTTTATTCCATCATTAAGAAGAGTGAAAAAGGATTGTGGCACGCAATCCTTTTTTGTGTAAAAATTTCTTGTATATTTTACTCCTTGAGTATATAATAAATAAAGTGATAAAAATTGTGCAAAAAATGTGGACGATAATACAAATAAGGAGAATTAGTATGGGAAAATATTTTGGAACAGATGGTTTTCGCGGGGAGGCCAACGTAGGACTTACTGTAGAACATGCATTTAAAGTGGGACGTTTTCTAGGGTGGTACTATGGGCAGGATCATAAGGCGCAAGTCGTAATCGGAAAAGATACGAGAAGAAGCAGTTATATGTTTGAAGACGCGCTTTCAGCAGGGTTGACATCTTCTGGAGCAGATGTATATCTTCTTCATGTAACAACAACACCAAGTGTTTCTTACGTAGTGAGAACAGAAGATTTTGATTGTGGAATTATGATTTCTGCAAGTCATAATGTTTTTTATGATAACGGAATTAAGATAATCAATGGAAAAGGACACAAACTGGAAGCAGAAGTTGAAGCTAAGATTGAAGCATATATTGATGGAGAATTTGGTGAGATTCCATATGCAACAAGAGAAATGATCGGCCGTACGGTGGACTTTGCGGCAGGAAGAAACCGATATATCGGGCATTTGATTTCTATGGCTACACGTTCTTTTAAAGAAAAACGAGTAGGTCTTGATTGTTCCAACGGAAGTGCATCTTCTATTGCCAAAAGTGTATTTGATGCGTTAGGTGCCAAAACTTATGTGATCAATAGCGAACCGGATGGAACGAATATCAATAGAAACTGTGGATCGACACATATAGAAGTATTGCAGCAGTTCGTCAAAGAAAAAAATCTGGATGTAGGTTTTGCCTATGATGGAGATGCAGATCGTTGTCTTGCTGTGGATGAGAATGGAAAAATTGTTGACGGAGATCTGATCTTGTACGTCTGTGGAAAATATTTGAAAGATCACGGAAGACTGAACGGAGACACAATTGTGACTACGGTGATGTCAAATCTTGGACTATACAAGGCTTGCGATAAAATTGGAATGAAATACGAAAAAACTGCAGTTGGAGATAAATATGTATATGAGAATATGGTACAAAACAATTATTCCCTTGGAGGAGAACAGTCCGGACATATTATTTTCAGCAAATATGCAACAACAGGAGACGGTATTTTAACCTCGCTTCTTATGATGGAAGTAATGTTAGAGGAAAAGAAATCGCTTGGAACATTGACAGAGGAAGTAAAGATTTATCCACAGCTTTTGAAAAATGTGCGAGTAGCGGATAAGAAGACAGCAAGAGAGAATCAGGAAGTGGTAAAAGCAGTAGAGAATGTGGCGGAAGCCCTTGGTGATGACGGGCGTATTCTCGTGCGTGAGAGCGGTACAGAACCGTTGATCCGTGTGATGGTGGAAGCTTCTACAGATGAGCTTTGTGCAAAATATGTGAATCAGGTGATTGAAGTGATGGAGGCTCAAAATCTGATTGTAGAATAGGATAAAGAAGGATGAGACATGAATAAAGAATTTTACAGAGAAAACAGAGTGACACTTTATGGTAGTGTTGAAAAGAATTCACTTGTGATCGTATTCGCGGGACGTGCTCCAAAGCGTTCCAATGATGAAAACTATGAATTCTATGCGAATCGAAATTTTTTGTATCTTACGAATATAGAGCAGGAAAATACGGTGCTAATGACAGCGGTTTTAGAAGAGGGAGTCGACGAATTCCTTTATATCCTTCCGCCGGATGCTATGGCAGAGCGCTGGACAGGAAGAAGGCTCAAACCGGATGAGATCGAAGAGCTTTCCGGTATTTCGAGTACAAAATATCTGGATACTTTTATGAATTCTTTGTGGTTATATCTAAGAACAAAGGGAATCGAGAGAATCTATCTTGATTTTGATAAACTGGAAGACCAAGAAGCAGATACAGAAAGCTATCGGTTGGCAAGATATTTGCAGAAAGAATTTCCGTTTATTCAAATTAAAAATCTGCAAGATCAGCTTCGAAGACAGAGGACGATCAAAAAGCCATGCGAGATTGAAGCGCTTAGAAAAGCAGAAGAAATTACCGGAGAAGCAATCATTGCAATGATGAAGGCTTCAAGACCGGGTATGTATGAATATCAGTATAAGGCAGAATTTGACTATGTACTTGCGCAGAATGGAGTGTTGATGTCGGGATTCCCGTCTATTATTTCTTGCGGAGAAAATAATTTCTGTATTCACTATTATGACTATCGAGGACAGGCGAAAGACGGAGATATGATTTTGAATGACGTCGGTGCAAGATGGGAGCATGAGATTAATGACGTGTCAAGAGGTTGGCCGTGTAATGGAAAATTCACAGAAAAACAAAAGCTCCTCTATCAATGTGCATACAATACGTCAGAGCATATGTTTCAAATATTAAAACCGGGAATACCGATGCAGGATGTCGATAAGATGATTCGAGAGTACTGCTATGAACAACTACATGCAGCAGGGGTGTGCGACTCTTATGATGAGATTGGAACATATATGTGGCATGGAGGAGCGCATCATATTGGATTTGATGTGCATGACGTGGTATCCAGAAATATTAAGACGGCGCCGGGAATGGTGTTCTGCGTCGATGTTGGAATATATCATGAAGAATGGGGAATTGGATTCCGTTTGGAAGATAATTGCCTGATTACTGAGAAAGGTTGTGAGAATCTATCTGCTGCAATTCCAAGAACAATTGAAGAGATAGAAGCAATTATGAAAAAAGAAGATTAAAGAAAAAGTGATTCGGATGAAAGAATACATCTGAATCACTTTTTTGTACATGTGCTATACATAATGGAACCCTTTTCCGATAATTTCACTGGTGTTTGAAATTAAGATAAACGCATCCGGTTCCTGTGTTTTGATAAAGTTTCTAAGTTTTACTGCCTGCATACGATTTAAAGCAGTAAGAATAAGATAACGATCTTGACCGGAAAAAGCGCCTGTGCCTTGAACCGTTGTTGCACTTCGGTTCAATTCTTTTACAATGAAATCGCAGATTGGTTCCGGATTTTTGCAAACAACATTGAAATATTTACTTAAATTTAAACTTTCAATTACGTTATCGATCATCAAAGAACGAACAGCAAGACCAAGTACAGAATACAGACCGGTTTTAATATCAAAAATGAAAAATCCAAAAATGGTTACAATAATATCACTTGCAAGTAAAGCGTTTCCAATATTAAAACTTGTGTATTTCTTTACGATCATCGCAATGATATCCGTACCACCACTAGAAGCTCCCATGTTAAAAAGAATTGCCGATGCAATGGCAGGAAGCGCAATTGCAAAGATAAGTTCCAGCATTGGTTGATCTGTCAGAGGACGCGTCATCGGAAAAACACGTTCCAAAAGCGATAAAGTAACAGAAAGTAAAATACTGCAATACGCAGTCATAAACCCAAACCCTTTACCGAATATGATAAATCCAAGCAATAGCAACAGCATATTGGTAATAAAAGTAAAGTCAGAAGCTGACATAATACCTGTTTTTGCAATGACTACCGCAAGACCGGTGATTCCGCCAAAAGTAAAATTGTTGGCAAATTTGAAAAAATAAGTACCAATTGCCATCAGAAGAATACTTCCGGTTAATAAAGAGAATGATTTTAATTTTGTTTTCATTGGTATACTCCTCTTATCAATTTATAGTTTTCCCTCTAAAATTGTAACGCTCTTAATCTGAAATGTCAACGCATTAGAAGCGATATTGGAGGGAATAATAGAGTAAGAAGTTATAGTTAAAACTGTAACAAAAAAAGGAGGAAAATATGTTAAAAAATATACCGGTTACAGACATATACGCACGAGAAATTTTAGATTCCCGAGGGAATCCTACGATAGAAGTGGAAGTACTTGCAGGAGAAAATGCTATTGGAAGAGCACAAGTCCCGTCCGGAGCTTCAAAAGGAAAATTTGAGGCAGTAGAACTTCGCGATGGAGGGGAACGGTATCATGGTCTTGGCGTTTTGGAAGCTGTAAATCATGTAAATGATAGAATTGCACGAGAGATCATAGGAATGAATGTCTTAGAACAATGTGAGATCGATCGAATGCTGAAAAAACTGGACAGAACAGAGGATAAATCGAATCTTGGAGCCAATGCGATGTTGGGAGTGTCTCTTGCCGTTGCAAAAGCTGCAGCAAATGCACTTCAGATTCCGCTGTATCGTTATGTGGGAGGCGTGCATGTGAAAAAAATGCCGATGCCGATGATGAACATTTTAAATGGAGGGTCTCATGCAGATAATACGATAGATATTCAGGAATTTATGATTTTGCCGATCAAAGCATCTTGTTTCAAAGAAGGGCTTCGAATATGTGCGGAAATCTATCAGGAATTAAAACACATTTTAAAGAAAAAAGGTTTTCACACGTCGGTGGGAGATGAGGGTGGGTTTGCGCCGAATCTCACAGACACAAAAGAAGCTTTGAGAATTTTGGTAAAAGCAATCGGAAAGGCGGGCTACAAGCCGGGGGAAGATGTTGCGCTTGCCCTGGATGCAGCAGCGTCTTCTTTATATAAAAAAGAATATAAAACTTATGTATTTCCGGGGGAAGGAAAAATGGTGGGACACGGAGTCATACGTTCTTCGGAAGAACTGATCGATTATTATCAGGAATTGATCGATGAATTTCCAATTGTCTCGATTGAAGATCCCTTGGATGAAGAAGATTGGGAAGGATGGGAATTGATAACAGCAAGACTTGGACAAGATATACAGCTCGTGGGAGATGATCTTTTTGTGACAAATCCAAAACGGTTAGAAACCGGAATTCAAAAACATGTTGCCAATTCCATATTGATAAAGGTGAATCAAATCGGAACATTGACGGAAGCTTTGGATACAGTAGAGCTTGCGAAGAGAGCCGGATATGGGGTAATTATTTCGCATCGATCTGGAGAAACAGAAGATACCGTGATTGCAGATCTTGCAGTTGCGCTTCAGGCAGAACAAATCAAAGCCGGAGCGCCGTGCAGGTCAGAACGCGTAGCAAAATACAATCAATTATTAAGAATAGAGGAAAATCTTTTGGAATAAAGAGGAAGTAAGTCTTGCCTTTCATGATGGAATATGGTAAAATAAATAAGATTCATTTGTAGGAGGTATCGTGATGGACGTTTTAAAAGTAATTTTAATGATCATATTTGCAATAGATTGTATCGCTTTAACAGCAATCGTATTACTTCAGGAAGGTAAGTCAGCAGGACTTGGAACAATCAGCGGAGCAGCCGACACATATTGGGGACAGAATAAAGGACGTTCTATGGAAGGAGCGCTTGTAAAATCTACAAAGTTCCTTGCTATTCTTTTTATTGTGTTAGCAGCAGTATTGAATTTAAAAGTATTTGCATAAGAAGTATGTAACGAAAGATAAGGACGAACACTCTATTATAAGTAGAGTGTTCGTTTTTGAATTCATGGATTTTATTTCAGTCCGTAAAGCCCTCAAGCGGGTTTAGATTGAACGTATAAATCCATAAGAAAGGAGACCATGTGGATCAGACATTTGAGAAAAGAAAAAAAATAATTTATGATTTTATCTGTGATGAGTTTTATGTACCGATGAAACTAAAGGAGCTGGCAATTATGCTGCAAGTTCCGAAGGAATCAAGAAGGGAATTGAAACAAATATTAGAATCTTTGGAAGCAGATGGAAAGATTCGAGTTACACAAAAAGGAAAATATGTAAAGGGTGAAGCCAAGACTTTACGTGGAGAATATCAAGCACATCCGAGAGGGTTCGGTTTTGTTGTATTGGAAGATGGAACAGAAGATATTTTTATAGCAGAAGAGGATCAAAATGGAGCGTTTCATGGAGATCAGGTAGAGGTTCTTCTAAAATCGGCATCCGAAGGGAAACGGCGAGAAGGAAAGATTGTAAAAATTCTTTCTCATGGAACGACAAGATTGGTTGGATATTTTCAACGTAATAAAAACTTCGGATTTGTGTTGCCGGATAACACACGCTTTATCAAAGATGTCTTTGTGCCGTTGGAACGTTCCAAAGGAGCTGTAACAGGGCATAAGGTTGTGGTAGAATTGACTTCCTACGGTGGAGAGAATAAAAAGCCGGAAGGGAAAGTAGTAGAGATCATAGGGCATATCAACGATCCCGGAACAGATATCCTATCCATTGTAAAAGGATATGATCTTCCGCTGGAATTTCCGGTGAAGGTGCTAAATCAAGCAGAACGATGTGGAGATTCCATCATTCCGGCGGATATGGCAGGAAGAAAAGATATCCGTAGTTGGCAGACTGTGACGATTGACGGTGAAGATGCAAAAGATTTGGACGATGCAATCTCCATTCGAAAAGACGGAGATAATTATATTCTCGGAGTGCATATTGCGGATGTAAGTAATTATGTGCAGGAAGGCAGCGCTCTTGACAGGGAAGCCTATGAAAGAGGGACAAGTGTATATCTTGTGGATCGAGTGATTCCGATGTTGCCGCATGCGCTTTCGAACGGGATTTGCTCTCTCAATGCAGGTGTGGACAGGCTTGCGGTAAGTTGTATCATGACGGTAAATCCAAAAGGAGAGATTGTTGATCATGAAATTGCAGAGTCGGTGATCTGTGTAGATGAGAGAATGAGCTACACGAGTGTAAAAAAGATTTTGGAAGATCATGAGGAAGAAGAATGCAAAAAGTACCAAAACCTCGTTCCGATGTTTGAACTTATGGAAGAACTTGCGGGAATTTTAAGGGCAAAACGTAAAAAAAGAGGTTCGATCGATTTTGATTTTCCGGAGACAAGGATGGTTTTGGATCAAGAGGGACACCCGGTTGATATAAAACCTTATGACCGAAATGTTGCTACAAAGATTATAGAAGACTTTATGTTGGCGGCCAATGAGACAGTAGCGGAAGAATATTTTTGGCAAGAGATTCCATTTGTATATCGTACGCATGAATCTCCGGATGAAGAAAAGATGAAAAAGCTAGCTACATTTATCAATAATTTTGGACATTCTCTTCATATTTCCAATAATGAAGTACGGCCAAAAGAGATTCAGAAATTGTTAGCTAAAGTAGAGGGAACACCGGAGGAGACTATGATCAGCCGTTTGGCGCTCCGCTCTATGAAACAGGCAAAATACACACCGGAAAATACGGGACATTTTGGACTTGCGGCACCATATTATTGCCACTTTACTTCGCCGATCCGACGCTATCCGGATTTGCAGATTCATCGAATCATCAAGGAAAATTTAAGAGGTCGCATGAACGAGCAGAGAAGAGTCCACTATGCATCGATATTAGAGGAAGTTTCGAAACAGTCTAGTGAACGGGAACGAAGAGCAGAAGAGGCTGAACGTGAAACAGTAAAGCTTAAGAAAGTGGAATATACGGAAGAACGAATCGGAGAAGAGTTCGAAGGTGTTGTGTCGGGAATTACAAAATGGGGTGTGTATGTGGAACTTCCGAATACGATAGAAGGACTTGTGCATGTAACGAATATGCATGATGATCACTATGATTATTATGAAGACCGCTACGAGATGATCGGAGAGCATACCGGCAAGGCATATAAGTTAGGTCAAGAAGTAGCGATCCGTGTCATCGGAGTGGATCATTTACAGCGAACCATTGATTTTGAATTTGTATAAACAGGAGTTAATTATGGGAAAATCAGAGATGAAATTAATTGCAAATAACAAAAAAGCATACCATGATTTTTTTATCCTCGATACCTATGAAGCGGGAATCGCGCTTCATGGGACCGAGGTGAAATCACTTCGTATGGGGAAATGCAGCATCAAGGAATCTTTTATCCGAATTGAAAATGGGGAAGTATTTATCTATGGAATGCATATCAGTCCATATGAAAAAGGAAATATTTTTAATAAAGATCCGCTGCGTGTAAAAAAACTTCTTTTGCATAAAACAGAGATCAACAAACTTCTTGGAAAAACACAAGAAAAAGGAATGTCGATCGTTCCTCTTAAAGTATATTTAAAGGGAAGTTTGGTAAAAGTAGAAATCGGCCTTGCAAAAGGTAAGAAGCTATACGATAAACGTCAGGATATTACGAAGAAAGATCAGAAAAGAGAAGCGGAGCGAGAATTCAAAGTCCGTAATTTCGGCTAGGAGGAGCATATGGTACCAAGAACAAAAGAAGAACTTACAAAGTTAGTATCTGAAACAACGATTGAGATGTATGAAGAGCTTACACCACAATTGATCCGGATGATCGATGAAACAAAGCATAATGAAAATTTGACAGAAGCGCAAAAACAAGACGAGATTTCTCTGCATATGATGGGGTATGTGAAATCGTGTACAAATGAGATTATCATTGAAGTGCTGGCGGAGATTTTGGGATTGGAATAAGAAAAAGTATCTGTGAGAAATTACAAAGAGGCGCCCTTGACAGAACAAGTGAACGCCACTATAATAAAAGTACGTTTGCGAACCAAGGCAATACTGAGTATTCAGGGCTTGTACTGGTTTCGACGGGGGTTTTGAAGTTTGGGAAGCCATCCGCGGGACGGGACCGCGTAACAATCCGTAATTAAATATAAACGCAGACGAAAATTTAGCGTACGCTGCCTAGTGGCAGCAGTCGACCTTAAGTCACCCGCTGCTTAAGAGTTCGGCTTCGACCTTGCGGGGCACTTCGTTTCCAAAGCTTTGAGGAAATGGAAGAATTTATGAAGCTACTAAAGCCGGAAGCCCGTCATTAGGCGGCCGGTAGAGGGAATGTTAAAATGATGACTGTGATGGGAGATGCCTGGATGGACGGGCTTTCGGACAGGGGTTCGATTCCCCTCAGGTCCATTGGGAAAAGATTGTGCTTGGGCGCAATCTTTTTTTCTTAGAAAGGGATAGACAATGAAGAATATTTTTTTGATTGGTTTTATGGGAACCGGAAAAAGTACGATTGCGCGAAACATGAAGCGGAAATACCATATGGAAATTCTTGAAATGGATGAAACAATTGTAGAACGTGAAGGAATGAGTATTCCGGATATCTTTTCGAAAAAAGGTGAAATGTATTTTCGTGACCTTGAGACAGAACTTTTAAAAGAATTACAAGAAAAAGACAACATGGTTGTGTCTTGTGGTGGAGGAGTTGTGTTAAGGGAACAAAATGTGGAAAGTATGAAAAAAAGTGGATACATTGTTTTGCTGACAGCAAGTCCGGAAACGATTTTAAAACGAGTAAAACGTGATGAAAACCGCCCTTTGCTAAAAGGGAAAAAGAATGTGAAAGACATTCAGGAATTGATGGAAGCACGACGGGAAAAATATGAGTCTGCAGCAGATATACAGATTTGTGTGGATCAGACGGATTCAAGAAAAGTGTGTACAGAAATAATAAATATAATAGAGAGATTGGAAGAAAAAGAATGGAAAAGAAGATCATTTTAGCTTCTGCTTCCCCACGAAGAAGAGAAATCATGGAGCAGGCAGGATATCAATTTGAAATACAAGTAAGCCATAAAGAGGAAGTATATCATAGCACAGAGCCTTCTGAAGTAGTGAGAGAGCTTTCATTGCAAAAAGCAGAAGATATCGCAGAGCAGGTAGAGCAGAAAAATGTAGTGATTATAGGTGCAGATACGGTTGTAGCCCATAGGGGGAGAATTCTTGGGAAACCTAAAGATGAAGAAGAAGCCTTCTGCATGATTCAAGGAATTCAAAATGATGTCCATATGGTATATACAGGAGTGGCTTTGTTATCTTTTGATGATAAAGGAGAGAAAACAGTAGTAAATGAAGCGATTGGAACAAAAGTGTATGTGGAGCAGATGACGGAAGAGGAAATTCGAGCATATTTAGCGACAGATGAATATAAAGATAAAGCCGGAAGTTACGCGATTCAAGGAAGATTTGCGCCATATATCGAGAAAATCGAAGGAGATTACTATAATGTAGTAGGTCTTCCGATTTCGTTTATCCGCAAGGTATTCCAAGAATTATAAGAAGAGAAAGGGAGCACGTATGATAAAGGCATTGTTATTTGATATGGACGGGCTACTTCTAGATTCGGAACGGGTTGTACAAGAATCATGGAACGTAGCAGGTGAGACTTTAGGATATGGCAAAGTAGGAGAGCACATTTACAATACCCTTGGTATGAATGTAGTAGGACGGAAGGAATATTTTTGTAAAGTATTTGGACAAGAGTTTCCGTATGAGGAGTTCCAAAATCTTTCAAGAAAGGCATTTTTTAAAGTTGCGGATCAAGAAGGAATTCCGTTGAAGCCGGGAGCTAGAGAACTCATCTTTTATGCCAAACAAATGGGATATAAAGTGGGACTTGTAACTTCGTCCAGAAAAGAATATGCGGTTGATGCGTTAAAAAAAGCTGGTATTTTTCAGTATTTTGACGGATGCATTTTTGGAGATATGGTATCAAAGTCAAAACCAAATCCGGAGATTTATGAAAAAGGCTGCAAAATGCTGGGAGAAGAGCCAGAATGGTGCATTGCGTTTGAAGATGCTCCGGCGGGCGTTATAGCTGCGACAGATGCAGGAATTGATGTGATTATGGTTCCGGACCTTGTGCAACCGGATGAAGAGACAAGAATGCGTACATGGAAAGTACTACGCTCGTTGGATGAAGCAATCGGGTTGCTTCGAATGGAAACAAGAGAATAAATATTTGAGAAGATGAAATCTATATTGAATAATAAGAGTATCTATGGTATTATATGAACATAAAAGAACAACCGTGAAAGTGGTTGGCCTATAATGAATGTTGAAAATCCACCCAGTCCGCCAAAGACTTTATGAGGGTGGATTTTTTATTGATATTCTATTTTGCTTCCCAACGCCCAGAAGCTCCACAAGGAAGTACCAGTCCGTTAGAAGAAACCGGAAGTCCAATCTCTTGTGAGTCTACAGTTCCGTTCCATTTTTTCAGTTCTGTTGCCAACATATAAGTCAGGACGGCAGGCGCCAGTCCGGTTGTATAAGAGTTGATAAGGAAGAACAGAGGATCATCTGAAAGAATCTGTGTGCAAAGCTTTACGAGAGGATGAATGGCGTCTTCGATTTTCCAAATCTCTCCCTTTGGTCCACGTCCATAAGAAGGCGGGTCCATAATAATAGCATCATAATGATTCCCTCGACGGATTTCCCGTTCTACAAATTTTACGCAATCGTCCACAAGCCAACGAATCGGCGCATCGGAAAGCCCGGAAGAAACTGCGTTTTCTTTTGCCCATGCAACCATACCTTTGGAAGCGTCGACATGTGTGACGCTTGCACCTGCAGCAGCTGCAGCTAAAGTAGCGCCTCCGGTATAGGCAAACAGATTGAGTACTTTGATCGGTCTGCCGGCATGTTTGATTTTTTCAGAAAACCAATCCCAGTTTGTTGCTTGTTCCGGAAATAGTCCGGTATGTTTAAAACTGAATGGTTTTAAGTTGAAAGTTAATGTTTTATAATGAATCTGCCATTGCTCAGGCAAATCGAAAAATTCCCATTCGCCGCCGCCTTTTTTGCTTCGGTGATAATGTCCATTCATTTTCTTCCAACCTTTGTGTACTTTCGGAGTATTCCAAATCACTTGAGGATCTGGTCTGACAAGGAGGTAATCTCCCCAACGTTCCAATTTTTCTCCTTTTGAAGAGTCTATGACTTCGTATTCTTTCCAGCCATCTGCTATCCACATATCAGTAATCCTTTCATTTCTTTGTTTCTATTTGTTTTTAATGTTATTTAGAATTTGCGTACTTTATATTATAACAAGAACGTCATATCTTGTAAATTCCAATAAGAAAAATGTTTACCTTTTGTCGAAACAATGATAGAATGTTTCTATAAGTGTGGAAGTTGGGATCTCCAAATTTATGAAAGATAGAAAGGTGATAAAAATGGTAACAGTAAATGCAATGGGCGAGAACTGCCCAATCCCGGTAATTAAAACAAAAAAAGCAATGCAGGAGATTACAGGACCGGAAGTAATCGAAGTATTAGTAGACAATGAAATTGCAGTTCAGAATGTAACAAAGATGGCAGCAAGTGAAGGTGGAGTTGTAACATCTGAGAAAATTGCAGATAAGGAATTCAAAGTTACAATTCAGATGAACGGTGCAATTGCTCCAACAGAGGAAGAAGTAAGCTGCACACCGGATAAGAGAGACAACACAATTGTTGTAATCGCTTCTGACCGTATGGGAGCAGGAAATGATGAGCTCGGTAAAGTGTTGATCAAAGGATTTATTTTTGCAGTCACACAGTTAGATAAACTTCCAAAAGCAATGGTGTTCTACAATGGAGGAGCTACATTGACAGCAGAAGGATCTGATTCATTAGAAGATTTGAAACATTTGGAAGCGCAAGGTGTAGAAATCATGACTTGTGGAACTTGTTTGAATTACTATGGCTTAACAGATAAACTTGCAGTTGGTTCTGTAACAAATATGTATAGTATTGTAGAAACTATGGCAAATGCTACAAAAATAATTCAGCCTTAATATTGGAAGAAAGGAGAGAAGAAGTTAGTATGAAATCAGATATCAAGTTAACACAGATGACAAAAACTGCAGGGTGAGCCGCTAAAATTGGTCCTGAGACCCTTGCCCAAGTGTTGGGTAAGCTGCCAAAATTCCAAGATGACAATCTTTTAGTCGGCATCGAAACGTCGGACGATGCAGCCATCTATAAAGTGACAGATGACATTGCGCTGATTCAGACCGTTGACTTCTTCACTCCAATTGTGGATGATCCCTATATGTTTGGTCAGATAGCAGCGGCAAACTCTTTGAGTGACGTATATGCCATGGGCGGAGAGCCGAAGATTGCATTGAATATTGTCGGATTTCCAAATTGTTTGGATCCGGCGATTCTTGGAGAGATTTTAGCTGGCGGTGCTGCAAAAGTAAAAGAAGCAGGAGCTGTATTAGTCGGAGGACATTCCGTACAAGATGATGAACCGAAGTACGGCCTTTGTGTATCCGGCTTTGTACATCCTGATAAAATATTTAAAAACTACGGTTGTAAACCTGGTGACGTGTTGATTCTTACAAAACAAATTGGAAATGGTATTGTAAATACTGCAATCAAAGCAGAGATGGCTTCAGAAGAGGCAATTAAAGAAGTAACCATTTCTATGGCGTCACTTAATAAGAAAGCAAAAGAGGTTGTAGAAAATCATAATGTTACTGCTTGTACAGATATCACAGGATTCGGTCTTTTGGGTCATTGTGTAGAGATGGCAGTTGCAAGTGATGTGACATTTGAAATCGATGTGCACGATATTGCATATGTTACCGATGCGATTTCTTATGCGAAAATGGGGCTTGTTCCGGCAGGAGCTTATAAAAACCGTGGTTATTCAGGTCATCAGGTTGATATGACTCAGGTGGAGGAGCATTATATTGATCTACTATATGATCCGCAAACATCTGGCGGACTATTGATCAGTGTGGCACCTGAGGAAGTAGATGATATCATGAGAGAATTTGAAGAAAAAAATATGGATACGAAAGTATCGATTATCGGAAAGGTAGTTGAAAAAGGCGATAAGCTCATTCGTCTTAAATAAACAGGAAGAAAAATGAACAAGAACATTTTATTTCGTAATATACCAAAAGTAGATGTGCTTTTAGAAAATGAATCTATTCAGAATCTGATTCGTCTTTACAGCCGTGATACGGTTGTAGAGGCAATTCGAGAAGAGACGGAAGGTCTTCGTGAATTTATCAAAACGTGTGAGGATGAAGGCGAGGCGGTTCGTCGTACAGAGGAACTTGTTCAAAATATCGAACGTCTCGTGATAAAAATGCATACACCGGATATGCGTCCTGTTATCAATGGAACAGGAACTATTTTGCATACAAATCTTGGACGAGCACCAATCAGTATGGAACATATGGAATATGTGGCTTCCGTTGCAACAGGATATTCCAATTTGGAATATGATTTGGAAGCCGGAAGAAGAGGAGAGCGTTACTCTCATTTTGAAGAGTTGCTCTGTAAGATTACCGGTGCAGAAGCTGCAATGGCAGTTAATAACAATGCGGCTTCTGTTATGTTGATTTTAAATACAATCGGAAAAGGAAAAGAAATTGTCGTATCCCGTGGAGAACTTGTGGAAATCGGAGGGAAATTTCGAGTTCCGGATGTGATGGAACAAAGTGGTGCAACACTTGTAGAAGTAGGAACGACAAATAAAACTCATTTCTCGGACTATGAGAATGCAATTACAGAAGAGACAAGTGCGTTATTAAAAGTACATACAAGTAATTATCGTATTGTAGGTTTTACAGAAAACGTCCCGATTGCGGATCTTGTTCCACTGGGAGAAAAATACGAGATACCGGTTATTGAAGATCTTGGAAGTGGTGTATTGATCGACCTTGCAAAATATGGGTTGGAGCATGAACCAACGGTACAGGAATCCATTCAAGCAGGGGCTGACGTTGTATGTTTTAGTGGCGATAAACTTTTGGGAGGTCCGCAGGCAGGTATTATTGTTGGTAAGAAAAAATACATTGATCGTATGAAGAAAAATCAATTAACAAGAGCACTTCGTATTGATAAATTTACCGCGACAACACTAGATGTAGTGTTGCATGAGTATTTGTCTGAGGAAAAAGCGGTACAGAATATACCGGTGCTTCGTATGATTACAGAATCACAGGAAGAGATTGAAAAAAAAGCAAGAACATTGTCTAGAATGTTAAAAACAGCAAAAATTGAGGCTGATATTCAATTAGAAAAATGTGAATCCCAGATAGGAGGAGGTTCTCTCCCTCTAGAAAGGATTCCAAGTATGGCAGTTACGATTAAGCCAAGTAGAATTACAACATCCGAATTAGAAGAAAGGATGCGTCATCTTCCGGTTCCGGTAATACCGAGAACAATGAATGACAAAATTATGCTTGATGTACGTACAATAGAACGTAGATTTTTTAAGAAGATAGTAGAGCAATTTAAAAAGTATCACGTTTTTGAAGAAAACTGCCTGATTAGAAGATAAATAGAAAGGCTATCAGATATGAAAAACATCATCATTGGTACCGCAGGTCATATTGACCACGGGAAAACAACGCTGATCAAAGCTTTGACAGGACGAAATACAGACCGTTGGGAAGAAGAACAGAGACGAGGCATTACCATTGATCTTGGCTTCACATACTTTGATTTGAAAAGTGGGGACAGAGTAGGAATCATTGATGTTCCGGGACATGAAAAGTTTATCAATAATATGGTTGCCGGTGTCGTGGGTATGGACTTAGTTATGCTTGTGATTGCAGCAGATGAAGGAATTATGCCACAGACAAGAGAACATATGGATATTCTTGGACTTTTGGGAATTGAAAAGAGTATTATTGTTTTGAATAAATGTGATCTTGTGGAGGAAGATTGGATTGAACTTGTAGAAGAAGAGGTGAAAGAAGAGCTGGAAGGCACGTTTTTGGAAAATGCACCGATTATGAAAGTGTCAGCAGCAACGGGACAAGGAATTCCGGAACTGATCGATATGATTGAGCATTTGACGGCGGATGAAGTAGAACAAAAAGATGTCAATACAATTCCGAGACTTCCGATTGATCGTGCATTCAGCATGTCTGGCTTTGGAACAGTGATTACAGGAACTCTTTTAGCGGGAAGCATTACAAAAGAAGATACGTTAGAAATGTATCCGATTGGAAAAGAATGCAAAATTCGAAGCATACAGGTTCATGGACAGCCGGTAGAAAGATGTTATGCCGGACAGCGTGTGGCAATCAATCTTTCTAATATTAAAAAAAGTGAAATCAAAAGAGGATGTGTGCTAGCGCCTCCGAATAATATGAAGAATACGATGATGTTGGATGTTAAAATGAATATTTTACCATCTTCGATGCGTATTCTTACAAATCATGCAAGATTGCATCTGTTTACTGGAACAAGTGAAGTACTTTGCCGAGCGATTCTTTTGGATAAAGAAGAGATTGGACCTGGAGAAAGTGGATATGTTCAACTTCGATTGGAAGAAGAAATTGCTTTGCGAAGAGGGGATAAATTTATTGTTCGTTTCTACTCTCCGATGGAAACAATTGGAGGAGGTGTCGTGTTAGAACCAAATCCAACGAAAAAGAAACGCTTTCATCAAGAAACGATCGAGGAGTTGGAGCGAAAAGAATCCGGTTCTTCAGAAGATATCATTGATATGCATATTCACAACAGCAAAGACGCTATGATGACGGTTGCTGAGCTTGCGAAGATCACAGCGCTTTCCTTGGACGAGGTGACGGAAGATGTGAAATCTCTGGAAGATCAGGGAATGATAAAAGTTTTTCATATGAAGAAAGACAGTTATACATGGCATTCGACAAATGACAGAGCATTTCAAATGGAATTGGTGGAAAAACTCTCAGATTATCATGAGAAACATCCGTATCGATATGGTATGCAAAAAGCAGAGATTCATAATACTTTTTTGAAAAAGGTGAAACCGACGGTATTCGATCTCTATATTGATAATCTTGTGGACGAGGGTGTGATTAAGCGACACAATGAGTTTTTGAGCTTGCCAAATCATGAGATCAAAAAAGATGCACTTTATGAGAAGACGGAAAAGAAGCTTCTTGAAGTGTTTGAAAAGGCTCAATTGGATTTCCCTAGATTATCCGAAGTTGATATGGGTGGAATTGAAAGTGACGTAATAGATGATATTCTGCTGCTCCTTATGGAAGAAGGAAAAATTGTTAAATTGGGAGAAGAATTGTATACGTTAACGCCTTATATTGAAAATTCCAAACAGATCATCCAAGGTTTATTGAGCCAAAAAGATCTGATTACGATGGGAGAAATCCGCGATGCCCTTGAGACGAGTCGAAAGAATGCCAAATTGATTGTAGAATATATGGATAGCATTAAAGTTACAAAAAGAAATGGAACAGAAAGTGAAAGGGTAGCGTACTAATGAACTTAAAACAGTTAGAAGCGTTTGTACGCGTTTCAGAAAGAAGAAGCTTCTCAAAAGCGGCAAAAGAACTTTTCCTAACGCAGCCAACTGTAAGTGCCCATATATCATCTTTGGAAAAAGAGCTGGATGCAAGACTGTTTGTAAGAAATACAAAAGAAGTAGATCTTTCGGAAGAAGGAAAAAAACTATATGATTATGCAAAACAGATGGTGGATCTAGAACATAAAATCGAAGATACATTTCATGGGGATAAAGAAAATGAGCAGCAATGTATTACGATTGCAGCGTCAACGATTCCTGCGCAGTATCTCTTGCCACAGATTTTGGCAAGATTTAATGAGAAATATCCAAAGGAACAGTTTAGAATCAGTGAGACAGATAGTGCACAGGTTGTGGAGCAGGTTTTGAACCGTACAATAGATATTGGATTTACAGGAACTGTGTTGGAAAAGAAACATTGTGTGTATATTCCGTTTTATGAGGATGAATTGATTATAATTACACCAAACAATGAGAGATATAGAAAGTTGTGTGGAGATGGAATAATCACGAATTGGATTGCGGACGAGCCGCTTATCATGAGAGAAGAAGGATCCGGAACACGAAAAGAAGCAGAGAAGCAGCTTCGGAAAAGTGGAATCGATGTCTCATCACTGAATGTGGTGGCAAGTATTGAAAACCAGGAAGCAATTAAACGTTCTGTTGAAAATGGGATGGGTGTATCTATTATTTCCAGACTTGCGGCGCAAAAGGATATTGAAAACGGGTTACTTTTGGGATTTGATTTGCCGGCAGGCGATCGAGTGAGAAATATTAACATCGTTTACAATAAAGGAATTCGTTTATCAGGGGCGACAGAACGCTTTATAAGAACAGTAAGAGAAGTGTATTGCGAATAAGAAAGTGAGCCTGTTTATAGAACAAATCTATAAATAGGCTCCTTTTATTAAGATTTTCAATTAGACTCTTAAGAATAAGGAGAGTACAATTGTAAGGGTAATATTGATGGAAATGTGAGGAAATTGTAATGATATATATGGATAATGCTGCAACAACGATGTATAAACCAGAATGCGTAATCGATGCGGTAGCAGCAGCAATGCATTCTATGGGGAATGCTGGAAGAGGAGCGCATGCAGCATCTCTGGATGCGTCTCGTACAATATATGGAACAAGAGAAGCACTGGCTGACTTTTTTCATGCAGAAAGTCCAAAACAGATTGTTTTTACATGCAATTCTACAGAAAGCTTAAATACGGCAATTCGAGGAACGATCGAGGCAGGAGATCATGTGATTACCACAGAGATGGAGCACAATTCGGTACTCAGACCACTGTATGATTTGGCAGAACATGGAGTGGAAGTTACAATTCTTCCAGCAGATGAGACGGGAATGATCTGTTATGATGATTTTGAAAAAGAGATTCGACCAAATACAAAAGCGATTGTCTGCACAAATGGATCGAATTTAACAGGAAATATGATAGATATAAAGCGTGTAGGAGAAATTGCCAAAAAGCACAAGCTTTTGTTTATTGTAGATGCATCACAGACTGCCGGAGTATATCAAATTGATGTGCAGGATATGCAAATTGATATTCTTTGTTTTACAGGGCATAAAGGAATGCTGGGCCCACAAGGGACAGGTGGTATGTATGTACGCAGTGGACTTTCAGTAAAACCGTTAAAATGTGGCGGCAGCGGTGTGGATACTTACAACACACATCACCCGAAAGAAATGCCTACTGCACTAGAAGCGGGAACGCTAAATGGCCATGGAATTGCAGGACTTGGAGCCGGGGTCGGTTATATTGTGGAAAATGGAATCGATAAATTGCGTGAAAAAGAATTGGACATGATGTGGAAATTTTACAACGGAGTAAAAGATATTCCGGGAGTGAAAGTGTATGGAGATTTCCAAACGAAAAAACGTTGTCCGATTGTTGCTCTGAATATTGGGGATTATGATTCTTCTGAAGTGAGTGATGAACTCCTTATGACATATGATATTTCAACGCGTCCGGGCGCTCATTGTGCGCCGCTTATGCACAAAGCGCTTGGAACGGTGGAACAAGGGGCAGTGAGATTTAGTTTTTCTCATTTCAACACGGATGAAGAAGTTGAGATTGCGATCAAAGCAATCGAAGAATTATCTAAAGATGAGTAACTTAAGGAGGAACAGGAAATGAATTTATCAGATTCAAAAGTCAAATTAGGAATTGCCGGCGTTGTATGCGGCCTCGTCGGCGTAGTGCTTGCTATGCAGGGGAATCCGGGAAATATGGCAATTTGTATTGCATGTTTCATTCGTGATATCGCCGGATCGCTTGGAATGCATCAGGCAGCTGTCGTACAGTATGCAAGACCGGAAATTATTGGTATTATCTTAGGGGCATTTATCATTTCTGTTGTAACAAAAGAGTATCGTTCAACAGCAGGATCATCTCCGATGATTCGTTTTGTCCTTGGAATGATCATTATGATCGGTTCTTTATTATTCCTTGGATGCCCGCTTCGTATGGTAATCCGTATGGCGGCCGGTGACTTGAATGCATATGTTGCGCTTGTAGGTTTTGTGTTAGGTATCGGAACAGGAATTATTGCATTGAAAAAAGGCTTCAGCCTTGGACGTTCTCATGAGACACACAAAATGAGCGGCGCAGTTTTACCAGCGCTTATGGTTGGTCTTTTGATCATGATTCTTGTTGGAACACCGTTATTGATTACAAGTGAAAAAGGACCTGGAAGTATGCACGCGCCAATTATCGTTGCGCTTGTAGGTGGATTGATCTTCGGTGCGTTTGCGCAGAAATCAAGAATGTGTTTCGCAGGAAGCATCCGTGATATTATCTTAATGAAAAATTTTGACTTATTTACAGTAATTGTAGGATTATTTGTTGTAATGTTAGTGTTTAATGTTGTAACAGGAAACTTTGCATTTAGCTTTGTAGGAAAACCGGTCGCACATTCTCAGCATATTTGGAATATTCTTGGAATGTATATTGTAGGTTTTGCGGCAACACTTGCAGGTGGATGTCCGCTTCGCCAGTTGGTACTTGCGGGACAGGGATCTTCTGATGCGGCAGTTACCGTAATGGGATTGTTTGTTGGAGCGGCTCTTTGCCATAATTTAAAACTTGCATCTGCAGCGGCAGCGCCTGCAACAGCAGAGGCGGCAGAAGTGATCGGTGGACCGGCAATTCAAGGTCAGATTGCAGCAGTAATCTGTATTGTCGTGCTCTTCGTAATCGCGTTTGGCGGTAATAAGAGAAGTACAAAATAATATAGAAATCAGATAGAATATGTGTTATTCTAAGAAAGTGAGGAAATAATATGAAAGAAGTAGATGCAAGAGGACTTTCTTGTCCGGAACCGTTAATGTTGACAGCTGAGGCTTTAAAATCAACAAACGGGCCTGTGAAGGTACTGGTCAGTGAACCTCACCAGAAGACCAATGTAGAAAAATTTGCAAAAGATCATGGAAGAAAAGCAACTTCTACAGAGAAAGGCTCAGAATTCGAAATTGTAATTGAATAATATGAGAAAGAAAGAATTAAAATTAGTCGTTACATTCCATACAACAGCAGATGCGATGGCAATGGAAAAGGCTTGTAAAGAGCATGGAGTAGCGGGAAGATTGATTCCGGTTCCAAGAACAATTTCAGCAGGATGCGGATTGTCTTGGTGTGCGGAGCTTGAGGAAAGAGAGAATATAAAAAAGGTCATGCATACGGTTGGAATTGAAGAAGAAGAAATTCATGAGTGCATGGTGTAGAAAGAGAAGGGACTTGGGTCCCTTCTCTTTTGTGTCCCAGAGAAAAAATAAGCTTGTATACTTGTTTTGTCGGATTGGCAACATTGTTAAAATATGTGCAAAGTGCACAAATATAGAAAACACCTATAAGCGTCAAAGCCTATAAAATGGTAAAATGCACAAAATAAGTAGGTGAAATATGCCGAAATTAGGCAAAGTAGAGTAAAAATGTTGCGGTTTTTATCCAAATCAGCTATTATATATCTATAATAAATATCTATGGGACATATAGATAAGAGGAGGGATTTGTTAATGGATTTTAATCAACTCGTACTAACAATCAATGGTTTCCTTGCTGACAAACTTCTTGTTGTCGCACTCGTGGGCGTAGGCCTTTGGTTTACGATCAACACAGGATTTATTCAGGTGCGCGGCTTTGGTGAAGCATGGAGGAGAACATTCGGTGGAATGTTCAAGAAATCCGGTAAAGCCGGTGCAGACGGTATGTCTTCATTCCAGGCTCTTGCAACAGCGATTGCAGCTCAGGTAGGTACAGGTAACCTTGCCGGTGCAGCAACAGCGATTGCAGTAGGTGGACCTGGAGCAATCTTCTGGATGTGGGTAAGTGCTTTCTTCGGTATGGCAACAATCTATGCCGAGGCTCTTATGGCTCAGAAGTTCAAAAAAGTTGGTGATGATGGTACAGTAACAGGTGGTCCTGCTTACTACATCAGAGCAGCATTCCCAAATGGATTTGGTAAAGTGCTTGCAGTAATCTTCTCAGTATTGATTACGCTTGCTCTTGGATTCATGGGTAACGCAGTACAGTCTAACTCAATCGCAGATGCATTTAAAACAGCATTTGGTATTCCACCAGTTGTAGTTGGTGTGATCGTAGCAGCAATTGCGTTATTCGTATTCGTAGGTGGTATCGGACGTATCGCATCTCTTACAGAAAAAATCGTTCCGGTCATGGCAGCATTCTATATTATTGGATCTTTAGTTGTAATCATTGCAAACGGTAAATACTTAGGAACAGCAGTTTCAAGTATTTTTATCGGTGCTTTCAAACCGGAAGCAGTTCTCGGTGGTGGCTTTGGTTATGTGATTTCTAGAGCATTATCAAAAGGTGTTGCTCGTGGATTATTCTCTAACGAAGCTGGTATGGGTTCTACGCCTCATGCACATGCGGTAGCTAAAGTTGATCATCCTGCAGAACAAGGTTATGTAGCTATGATGGGTGTATTTATTGATACATTCGTAATCTTAACATTAACAGCACTTGTTATCTTAACAAGCCACTGTGCAGTTACAGGCGGACTTCTTCCACAAGTAACAGCAGCAGGTACAGTTGTAGAAGGTGGATTAACAGGTACGGCGCTTACACAGGCAGGTTTCTCTGCTGTATTCGGTAAATTTGGTGAGATATTTATTGCGATTTGTATGTTCTTCTTCGCGTTCTCAACAATTATTGGATGGTATTTCTTTGGTGAAGCAAACATCAAATATATGTTTGGTTCAAAAGCAGTTAAAGTTTATGCATTACTTGTTGCTGTATGTATCGTAGCTGGTTCAGCTCAGAAGGTTGAATTGATTTGGAATATGTCAGACTGCTTCAATAGTGCGATGGTAATCCCGAACGTGATCGGTCTTGTTGCTTTAACAGGAGTTGTAAAGAAAGTACATAAAGATTATCAGCAAAATTTCAAGCCAAAACAGAAAAATAAATAAATCAATTATTGGTTGAAAAAAACAGGAAAGTATGATAAAATTCATACTTGTTATAGAAAAACTTAATATGGTTATAGATATGGGTAGATTTTTTCTATGAGAGAACTCGTTTGAGTCGCCGAAGATGCAAATCGGTTTCAATAAAAACCGGTGAAACTTTCAGGCAAAAGGAGTAGAAAATGGACCATACTCTGAACTTAGTGTTGTATAGATCAATACGAGAACAGGTGGGACGGCATAGAGCAAGAATTTGCAACAACCGTTCCACCTTTTTATTAAAAATATTACAAACAAATTCCTAGATATAAGAGTAAACGAAGGCATAGATATGAAGAATGATTTTATAATAATTACAAATAATCCGTTAGTGAAGGAAAAGTTAGGCGGTGAGTATGAAGTAGATTTTACGGAAATTTCATACGAAGAAGTATTGAAAAAGGTACGTGGTTTTGTGTATAATAAACATGAGCTACTTACACATCCGTTATCAGGAAGTGTAAAGCCGAATGAAACGCCATATAAATCTATCATGGTTTCAAAAGAACCGAAAACACACTACAATGTAGAATCTATGCATATTATTGACAGAGCGATTTCTGTTGTTCCGAAGTTTCAGTTCAAATCGGACAAGTATGCAGAAGATGTCTATGATGATTTCCAGTATGTAGATTATTCACTGATCAGCAGTGCGTTGCCGTCAGCTACGGCATGGTAAATTAGGGAACTAAAGCACAAAAAGTGCTTCAGGTCATATAAACATATAAACAAAAGGAGGTAATTTACAGTGAGAAGATTAGAATTAGGTCACATTAACATCAAAGACATTCAGTTTGGACCAGAGTCTAAAATCGTTGATGGTGTACTTTATGTTGATGAAGAAGCTGTAAAAGCAATCGTTCTTGAGGACGAGAGAATCAAAAGCTGCAAGCTTGATATTGCAAGACCAGGTGAGAGCGTAAGAATCACACCGGTTAAAGACGTTATTGAACCACGTGTTAAAGTTGAAGGACGCGGAGGAATTTTCCCAGGTGTTATCAGCAAAGTTGACACAGTAGGTGAAGGTAAAACATACGCTCTTAAAGGAATGGCTGTTGTTACAGCTGGTAAAATCGTTGGTTTCCAGGAAGGTATCATCGATATGACAGGTCCTGGTGCAGAATACACACCATTCTCTAAACTTAACAACTTAGTTGTTGTATGTGAACCGGTTGACGGATTAAAACAGCATGATTATGAGCCGGCTGTAAGATTCGCAGGATTCAGAGTAGCTGTTTACCTTGGAGAGTTAGCTCGTGAACTTACACCAGACAAAACAGAAGTATTTGAGACATACGGAATTATGGAAGGTGCTGAAAAATTACCAGGACTTCCTAGAGTAGCATATGTTCAGATGTTACAGTCTCAGGGATTACTTCACGATACATATGTATACGGAGTAGATGCTAAGAAAACATTATCTACAATTATGACACCAACAGAAATCATGGATGGTGCTATTGTATCAGGTAACTGTGTATCTGCATGTGATAAGAACCCAACATATGTACATGAAAACAATGGCGTTGTTCATGACTTATTTGAAGAACACGGTAAAACATTGAACTTCGTTTGCCACATTATTACAAACGAAAACGTTTACCTTGCCGACAAACAGCGTTCATCTGATTGGACAGCTAAACTTTGCCGTTTATTAGACCTTGATGGTATTGTATTATCTCAGGAAGGTTTCGGTAACCCAGATACAGACCTTATCATGAACTGTAAGAAAATCGAAGCTGAAGGCGTTAAGACAGTAATCATTACTGACGAGTATGCTGGACGTGATGGAAAATCTCAGTCATTAGCAGATGCTGATGTAGCAGCTGACGCAGTAATCACAGGCGGAAATGCTAACCAGGTAATCGTACTTCCAAAACTTGACAAAGTTATTGGTACATTAGATTACGTGAACACAATCGCTGGTGGTAACGAACACAGCTTACGTGAAGACGGAACAATCGAAGTTGAAATCCAGGCAATTACTGGTGCAACAAACGAAACAGGTTTCGGTTACTTAAGTGCAAGATAGGGAAGGAGGAAAAAACATAATGATTAAAGTAGTACATTATATCAACCAGTTCTTCGCACAGATCGGTGGAGAAGAAAAGGCTCACATCCCAGCAGAACGTCATGATGGCGAAGTAATGGGACCTGGAGCAGCTTTCAAAGCAGCTTTCAAAGATGAAGCAGAGATCGTTTCTACAATCGTATGTGGTGACTCTTACTTCAACGAAAATCTTGAAGAAGCAAAATCAACAATTTTAGCATGGGTAAAAGAATTAAACCCAGATGTATTTATCGCTGGACCGGCTTTCAACGCTGGACGTTACGGTGTAGCTTGTGGTACAATCTGTGACGCTGTTCAGGAAGAATTAGGAATCCCTGCAGTAACAGGTATGTACGTAGAAAACCCAGGTGCTGATATGTTCAAAAACAAAGTTTACACAGTACCTACAAAGAACAATGCTGCTGGTGCAAGAGATGCTGTTAAGAAAATGGCTCCTTTAGCTCTTAAATTAGCTAAAAAAGAAGCGATTGGTGCATCTTGCCAGGACAACTATATGCCAAACGGTGTACGTGTTAACTTCTTTGAAGAAAAACGTGGATCAAGACGTGCTGTAGATATGTTACTTAACAAATTAGCTGACAAACCATACACAACAGAGTATCCAATGCCAGCATTCGATAGAGTAGCTCCACAGCCAGCTATCAAAGATCTTTCTAAAGCAACAATCGCTTTAGTAACATCTGGTGGTATCGTTCCAAAAGGAAATCCAGACCATATCGAATCTTCAAACGCTTCTCACTACGGTGAATATGACATCACAGGCGTTATGGACTTAACAGAAGAAACATACGAGACAGCTCACGGTGGATACGACCCAGTATACGCTAACGAAGATGCTGACCGTGTTCTTCCAGTAGACGTTCTTCGTGAAATGGAGAAAAACGGAGTTATCGGAAAATTACACAACAAATTCTATACAACAGTAGGTAACGGAACAGCCGTAGCTTCAGCTAAAGCTTTCTCTGAGGAATTTGCTCAGAAACTTATCGCTGACGGAGTTGACGCAGTTATCCTGACTTCTACTTGAGGTACTTGTACACGTTGCGGTGCAACGATGGTTAAAGGCGTAGAAGCTGCTGGTATTCCTGTAGTTCATATGTGTACAGTAACACCAATCTCTATGACTGTTGGTGCTAACAGAATCGTTCCTACAATTGCTATTCCTCATCCACTTGGAAACCCAGCTCTTGAAGCGGAAGAAGAATACAAATTACGTAAGGGATTAGTTGAGAAAGCATTACATGCTCTCACAGTAGAAGTAGAAGATCAGACAATTTTTGAATAATTCTACAAGAAAGAAGGAGAACAACGTTATGAGCAAGATTTATGACGTAGTAATCCTGGGTGCAGGACCTGCTGGTTTAGCAGCAGGTCTGTACGCAGGAAGAGCAAGAATGTCCGTACTTATCGTAGAAAAAGGTAAAGATGGTGGACAGATTGCTATCACAGACGAGATTGAAAACTACCCGGGACAGATTGTTGAGGGTGAAAGCGGACCATCTCTGATCGCCAGAATGACAGAACAGTGCGAAAAATTTGGCGTAGAAAGAGTGACAGACGTAATCAATGATGTTGTACTGGAAGGTGACGTGAAGAAACTGATCAGTGCAAAAGGAG
>Scrappy_p2__coassemble_590_pt1 | contig 47409 bp, 53 predicted proteins | sample Scrappy_p2__metabat2_high_PE_016 | metagenome-assembled genome bin Scrappy_p2 | reverse complement strand
TAAAAGAGGACCTTTCGTTCATTTTGAACGAAAAGTCCTCTTTTTCCGTAGAGGCAGTTATTTCACAGCCCCTTTTATTATAATTCTACAATAGTTGCTTCATGTCCGGTATATTTGAGGAATTTTTCCATGATATCGGACATTTTGATTTTTAAACTGGAAGTGTTGATACATGGATGACAGCCAAGATATTCTTCCAGGAGAAGTTCTTTGTCGATAGACAAATGTACATGATGTTCCTTATCATTCATCAATCCAAGGATACTGACAGAGCCCGGTGTGATATCCAGATACTGTTCCATGAATTCCCCATCTGCAAAAGAAAGACGGGAAACGCCTAACTGTTTGGAAAAATCTTTGGTCAGAAATTTCTTTTCTCCCGGCATTAATAGAAGATAAAAATCTGTTTTCTGTCGATTACATAAAAAAAGATTTTTACACATGGTAATCCCAAGCGCCTGGTCAATTGCCTCGCAAGCTTCCATCGTCATCGCTTCTTCATGATCTACCCTCTCAAAAGGGATATCTAATTGTTCTAACAAAGCATAAACGCGCATTTCTTTTTCTAATCGGTTATCTGCTGTCGGTGCGGTTGTATATCGTTCATACATAACAAATTCCTCCATATTCTTATCTGCAATCAGTATAGTAAATCTTGAAAAAAATAACAATACCATGGTTAAAACTTGTCATAAAAATTGGAAGAGGCTATAATAAAAAAGATAATGAATTGTGAGGGTATAGTATGAAAAAACTAGTGAGATATTTAAAAAATTATAAAAAAGAAAGTGTGATCGGGCCGTTATTCAAATTATTAGAGGCTTGTTTTGAATTACTGGTTCCGTTGATCATGGCAAGGATCATCGATGTTGGAATCAAGAACAGAGATTTGCCATATATTTTGCAAATGGGAAGCATCCTTGTGGCGTTTGGTGTGTTGGGACTTATATGTTCTTTAACAGCACAGTATTTTGCGGCAAAAGCAGCGGTTGGATTCGGGACGGAGCTGCGCCATGATTTGTTCAAACATATTGGAGAATTATCTTATGCAGAGGTAGATAAAGCAGGGAATTCTACTTTGATTACGCGAATGACAAGTGATATCAATCAGGTGCAATCCGGTGTCAATCTCGTATTACGTCTGTTTCTTCGCTCCCCGTTTATTGTAGTTGGGGCTTTGGTAATGGCATTTACTATCAGTGTGAAACTTTCGATCATTTTTGTCATTGCGGTACCGTTACTTTCTCTTGTTATTTATGGAATTATGTTCGTTACGATTCCACTATATAAAAGAGTACAAAAAAGTCTGGATCGGGTTCTTTTGACTACAAGGGAGAATCTGACAGGAGTGCGTGTAGTACGTGCGTTCCGTACACAAGAGAGGGAGAAAAAAGAATTTGCAGAGCAAAGTGATGGCTTGATGAAACTGCAGGTATTGGTAGGAAGAATTTCTGCCCTTTTGAATCCGGTAACCTACATCATTGTAAATGGTGCGATTATCGCAATTGTGTGGTTTGGAGGAATCGAAGTCAATACAGGAGTGTTGACGCAAGGGGAAGTCATTGCACTTGTAAATTATATGTCGCAGATTTTGCTTGCTTTGGTCGCGCTTTCCAATCTGATTATTACTTTTACAAAAGCGCTGGCATCCGCGGGAAGAATCAATGAAATTTTTGCATTGGAACCAAGCATCAGAGATGGACACGGTGGAAAAGAACAGAATACAGCAGGACCGAAGATAGAATTAAAACAAGTGGAGTTTTGCTATGAAGGAGATAAAAGTCCGGTGCTTTCTCATATAGATGTGGCAATAAGAAAAGGAGAAACCATTGGAATTATTGGAGGAACCGGTTCGGGGAAAACAACGTTTGTGAATTTACTCCCAAGATTTTATGATGTAACGTCAGGGGAAATCTTGATCGATGGAGTGAACGTAAAGGAATATTCGTTAGATCATCTGCGTAAAAAAATTGGAATTGTGCCACAAAAAGCAGTTTTATTTCACGGAACGATTCGGGACAATATGAGATATGGAAAAGAAGATGCGACAGAAGAAGAGATTTGGGAGGCGCTTCGTATTGCACAGGCAGAAGAGATTGTAGAGAAAAAGTCCAATAAACTTGACGCGATCATCAGTGAAGGAGGAAAAAATCTGTCCGGTGGCCAAAGACAGAGATTAACGATTGCAAGAGCGCTTGTAAGAAAGCCGGAGATTTTAATTTTAGATGATAGTGGCTCGGCTCTTGATTTTGCAACAGATGCGAAATTGCGCAAAGCAATTCGAGAGCATACAGAAGAGATGACGGTACTGATCGTATCGCAGAGAGCGGCTTCGATTATGCAGGCAGATCGTATTCTTGTTCTCGATCAAGGGGAAATCGCAGGAATGGGAACTCATGAATCTTTATTAAAAGAATGTAGCATATATCAAGAAATCTGTTATTCCCAATTATCTAAAGAGGAGGTGGCAAGACATGCGTAATCAAAAAGAAACAATGAAAAAAGTGTTGAGACTGATTGCCCCCTATAAGCATTTTGTAATATTGTCGTTTGGATTTGCATTGATCTCAGCAATTTTGACGCTGTATGCACCGATTCTTATTGGTCAGGCGGTGGACCTTATCTTAGATGAAGGGAAAGTGGAATTTGCAGGAATCTTTCAGATTATAAAAAAATTGGCATGGATCATAGGAATCACGGGGCTTGCGCAGTGGCTGATGAATCTTTGCAACAATAAGATTACGTATCGTGTGGTAAAAGACGTGAGACGACAGGCATTCCATCATTTGCAAAAGCTTCCATTAAAATATATTGACAGCCATCAATATGGAGACACGATCAGCCGGGTGATTACCGATGTAGATCAGTTTTCAGATGGATTATTGCTGGGATTCTCCCAATTATTTACCGGAATTGTTACAATCGTAGGGACATTACTTTTTATGTTGTACATCAACGTGAAGATTGCTCTTGTTGTGATATTCATTACACCGGTGTCATTATTTGTGGCAAGTTTCATTGCAAAAAAAACGTATACGATGTTTAAAAAGCAGTCGGAAGCAAGAGCACAGATGACTTCTTTAGTAGATGAGATGGTTGGAAATCAAAAGGTAGTACAGGCATTTGGATATCAAAAAGAAGCATTGGAGCGTTTTGACGCAATCAATCAGGAACTGAAAGTGTGCAGTTTAAAGGCAATCTTTTTCTCCTCAATTACGAATCCAAGCACAAGATTTGTGAATGGACTTGTGTATACAGGCGTAGGAATTGTGGGAGCAATTTCAGCAATGCAAGGATTGATCAGCGTAGGACAATTATCTTGTTTCTTATCTTATGCCAATCAGTATACGAAACCGTTTAATGAGATTTCCGGTGTTGTGACAGAATTACAGAATGCATTTGCTTGTGCGAAACGTGTCTTTGACTTTATAGAAGAAGAGCCGGAAAGCAAAGATGCGGAAGATGCGAAGCCTTTGGAAGGAGTAGATGGAAGTTTAAGTCTTTCTCATGTGGCGTTTTCTTATGATCCGGAGAAGAAATTGATCCAAGACTTAAATCTTCATGTAAAACCAGGGCAAAAGATAGCGATTGTAGGGCCGACCGGATGTGGAAAGACTACGCTGATCAATCTATTGATGCGGTTCTATGATGTAGACAAAGGAGAAATTCGGATTGGAGAGCAGAATATTTTAGAAACGACAAAAGACAGCCTACGTTCTGAATTTGGCATGGTTCTCCAGGAAACCTGGTTAAAATCCTGCAGCATTGCTGAAAACATTGCCTATGGAAAACCGGATGCGACAAAAGAAGAGATTGAAAATGCGGCAAAAGCAGCGCACGCTCATGAATTCATTATGAGAATGAAGGATGGGTATGATACAGTCATTACAGAAGAAGGAGGCAATCTTTCACAGGGACAACGTCAATTGCTTTGCATTGCGCGAGTGATGTTAGAACTTCCACCGATGTTAATCTTGGATGAGGCAACCTCTTCCATTGATACACGAACTGAGAGTAAGATTCAGGAAGCATTTCAGCGGATGATGGAGGGCAGGACAAGCTTTATTGTGGCGCACAGGTTGTCTACGATCAAAGAAGCAGATGTAATCCTTGTTATGAAAGACGGAGATATCATAGAACAGGGAAGTCATGAAGAATTACTGGAAAAAAATGGATTTTACGCAACATTATACCAAAGTCAGTTTGCGTAATATCGTCATAGGATTGGTGTTATTTCTCCTTATTTAAGCAGAAAACCCCATCCGACGAAGTCGGTTGGGGATGAATGCGTTCTATTCTCTCTTAACATACTTTCTTTTTGGTTTTTCAACACCTTGTTGTTGAATATATTGTTCCAATGTTTCGATATTAGCACCACCAGTGGTTGTCAAAAAGTAACTATCAGACCAAAAAGAATTCTTCCATAGAAATGGTTGAATTTTTTTGCCATAATATTTTCTCACGCCTTTGGAAAGTTGTGTTTTTAAATTACATATCACAATAGATGGTGACTGCGAAGGGGGCAGTTCAAATAATATATGTACATGATCTGGTTCGCCATTCATTTCTAATAACTTGCCGTGATAGCATGTTTCTATTAGATGAAGCGCATACTCTTTCATATAAGATAAGATTTCTTCATCGATTACCTTTCTTCGATATTTAATTACAAAAACAGCATGATAACATAGTTTACATACAGAATGTGCACGTTTTGTATAATCGCTCATAAAAGCACCTCCATTTGAATTTTAACCGAACTTGTATTATATACTATAATATGCTATATTTACAGTATAAAGTCAAGAAATTATTATTTTTAACCGAAAGGAGGTATCGTATGGAATTAACGAAAACAATCTATGGGAATAAACGTTATTATTTGGATGAAAATACCATTGTAAATCAGGATGCAATGTTGCATACCTTTCAAACATATAACGATATTCGAATGGAATTATATAACGTTCGATATGCAGAAAAATTTCAAAATGATGGACCGTTAATGCATACAAAATACTCCGCATGGTTAAAAGAAAAATTTCATATCAATGCCTATTATCAAGCAACCTTATATTCCGATGTGAATGGTTGTCTTTCCTCTCAAAAAGAGCTCAATTCTTTGCACATTAAGACAATCAAAGAAGAACTGAAAAATAAAAAACAAAAGATTCAAACATTACAGGATACATTGGACAAAAAGAAAGCTATGAAATCCTCTTTAAAACAATATCTTATGACAGGGAAGTGGATAAAACCATATCCATTATGTAAGATCGTAATTCAAGGGAAGTATTGTACCTTGTTTTCAGGAAAAAAACTTCTTATTGAGGAATATGAACGCATGATAGAATCGGATATTCGAAAGTTAAAACATCGTATTCAGATGATTCAAGAATCTTGTAAACGAAAAGAACAAAAGAAACAGGCGTTAGAGGAAAATATCCCTCCCAAAATCGTGTTTGGCTCGAAGAAGTTATACAAACAAAAAGACAAAAAAGACATCGATTTACAGTTATGGAAAGATGATTTTTACTTTCAAAGACATCATACATTCAGTTTATCAGGTAGACATGATGCAGTTGGCGGCAACTTTCTTGTAAGGCTAAAAAATGGCAATCTGGAAGTATCTGGCATTGATGGAAAAACGTTTACATTTTTAGATTTTCAACTTGCTCGCATGGAAGAAGAATATTTGCAGCAGATTCAAACAAACAAAGAAAATCGAAAAGCCGTTTGTTATAACTTTACCTTACATAAAGATAGAAGAGGTAGAAAATATGTGTTGGTATCAGTTACTTTATCCGTGGAAAATAGATATGTAAATGATTCCTTTGTTGCTGGATGTGTAGCGATTGATCTGAATGTAGATCATATTGCACTGGCAGATATCAATGAAAAAGGAGAACGAATCTCAGGTAAAGTGATTCCATTTTGGTTAGAAAGTAAAACAAGTGGTCAAATATCCGAAACGATTGGTCGTGTGATGGCAGAGGTTGGTCGTTTTTGTTCTGAACGAAAGAAACCGCTTATAATGGAAGACATTCAATTAACATTGAAAAAAGGTACTTTAAAATATGGTGGAAAGAAACGTAATCGTCGAATTTCTATATTTGCTTATCGGAAAATGACATCTTGCTTATATAATCAGGCATGGAAACAAAGTTTTGCTATTTTTACCATTAATCCAGCATATACAAGCCAAATGGGGAAACTTTTGTTCATGCGAAACTATGGATGTTCGGTTCATGAAGCTGCAGCTTATGCAATCGGATTAAAGGGAATGGGAATGCTACACTTATTACTCCCTCCAAAACAAATGTATCCATTATTGCCAGTGAAACTTCGTACACGTTATGAAGAGGGACAAAATGAAGTCGCCCTTCATGGTATTTGGCGTAATATCACAACTAGATTTTCTGGAATACCAACGCATTTGTTTTACAGGAAACTGCCTTATGACATTTTAAAGGAAAAGAAACGACCAAGCCTCATATCTTTGGCAACAGAAATGAAAACTTGGTCTTGTGCATAGATATTTGTAACAATTGAAAACTTACAATCATTTGTTTTAATTTTGTACCTATAAACTGGAGAATATTTTTACCAGTTTGTCTGCACGTAACAATTGTATGTTGCGGTAGGTGACTGGATGGACGGGAATATTCTCTTTTCTAGGCTATATGTAACTATGTCCATTGATTGCATCCACAGTCATTGGTCATAGAGCAGGCGTGCCACCGCGAGCTGAACTTAGCGGCGAGAAATCGGAATCCCCATTCAGTGCTTGCACGGGTGGGGTTGTTCAAGAGAGAGGATGAAGCGAATTATATTGCGTATCTCGCATGCAGTCAGTCAGATGCGTTGGAATTTCAATACAGCGGAGCATTGATGGCCTGGATTTACAGCACAAATCTGCTTTGGGAATATGCCCCGGATGTTTACCAGGAACTTCAGGATAGCTTGCGGTTGGAGGTTCGTAAGGATCTCAAGGATAATACGGAATTTTGGGATCGATATGATGGGGCCGTTGCAGAAGTGGCAGATAAAGTCAATGATACCTATTTGAAGGCGAATAAACAGACGGATGGAGTGGAAAGTTATGATCGCATGGTCGATCTTCTGATGGCAGATTACTTATCTTGAGAGATGGGAGAAAAGGGGATAACATGATAGAAATCAAAGAGTTAACAAAAGTGTTTACATTGAATCGAAAAATGATGCGTGAGATGAAAACGAAGTCAAATAAAAAAGTAGCAGTAGATCATTTGAGTTTAAAAGCAGAAAAAGGAGAAATCTATGGTTTACTAGGACCGAATGGGGCAGGAAAAACGACAACTCTTCGTTGCATTTCAACGATCATAAAGCCTACGAGTGGAGAAATCTATGTAGCAGGACATGAAGTGCAAAAAGAAGCGGAGGCAGTTCGAAACAGTATCGGATTCCTTACAAGTGATATCAAGCTGGATCCACAATTTTCTCCGGACTATATGTTTGATTTTTTTGGAAGGCTCCATCAAGTCCCAAAAGAAGTGTTAAAGAAGAGAAAAGAAGCATTGTTTTCTTATTTTGGGATTACGGAATTTGCACACAAAGAAATGAAAGAATTGTCTACGGGAATGAAGCAAAAAGCTGCGATAGCGGTCAGTCTCGTGCATGATCCGGATATTGTGATATTTGATGAGCCAACAAATGGATTAGATATTGTAACGGCGCATGGAGTGACGGAATATTTGAAGAAACTAAAAGCAGATGGAAAACTTGTGATCATTTCTACACATATTATGTCGGAGGCTGAAAAATTGTGTGACAGGGTCGGAATGATCATTGATGGGGAAAAGGTTGCAGAAGGAACAATTCCGCAGTTGTTGGAAGAAACAGGAACAGAGAATCTGGAAGATGCATTTTTCTATTATTACCGGGAAAAGAAAGGAGGACAACTGTAAATGAAAGGGATGGGTGAAATATTCAAAAAAGAAATGATTCGTGTCTTTAAGGATCCGAAAATGATACTATCCATTTTTGTCCTGCCGGTGATATTGATGATCGGCTTATTATATCTGATGGGAAATGTGATGACCAATATGCAAGATGATATTGAATCACACAAGTCCATTTTATACATGGAAGATGCACCAGAAGGTTTTCAACAGTATGTAAAGGACTGTGATATAGGAGGAGAAATCCGCCCGGCCCAGGAGCTGGAGCAGATAAAAAAAGAAATCCGAAATGGAGATGCGGATGTTTTACTTGTATTTCCAAAAGAATTTGAAGAAAAGATCAGAACTTATGAGGCGGGAAATCCAGTTCCAGAAGTGCAAGTATTTTATAATCCTTCGGAAGAGTATTCGAGTGAAGCAAAAAACAAATGTATGCGCGTGTTGGAGGAATATCGAAAGACACTTTTATCAGAACGCTTTGGAAACTTGGAACAGCTTTTAGTATTTACGGTCAATTCTGAAAGTCAAGAAGTGATTTTACAAGATGATAAGAAAGCAGAAGGAAAAGCATTGGGAACGATGCTTCCGTATTTTGTGACATTGATGCTATTTGCTGGAGCTATGGGGATTGGAACCGATATGATAGCCGGAGAAAAGGAGCGTGGAACAATGGCAAGCCTTCTCGTTTCACCGGTAAAAAGAAGTGCCATCATCTTTGGAAAAGTATTTGCACTCATGACGATATCCGGTTTAGCTTCGATAGTTTCTACAATCGCGATCATCATCTGCATGCCTTTGGTCAGTCAATCCATGCTCGGAGAGACGGTATCCGGAGTGGGAATGACACTGGATGCCGGACAGATCTGGATGTTAGGGACATTGCTGGTAGCGATTGCATTTTTATATGCTACAATTATCGCTCTTGTCTCTGTACTTGCCAAGAATGTAAAAGAGGCGAATTCGTATGTAATGCCGGTTTATCTTCTCGTTCTTGCGATCGGGATCATGACCATGTATATGACGGGAGAACCTTCTAAGATTGCGTACTATATTCCAATCTATAACAGTGCGATCGTGTTAAAAGGAATTTTTGTAAATGAAGTAACAGGAATACAGTTTATGATCACGCTTGCAACAACACTGTTATCTGGTCTTATTCTGACCGCGATCATTGCTAAAGCATTTGACAGTGAAAAAGTAATGGCAAGTTAATGGTCATCAGCAGTCATGCAGGAATTTCTCTTCGCAGATTTCGACTAAAATAATATCTTCGCCAATCTTTTTGATACATTCGAAAGGAATGATATATTCAGAGTCGCTTCCGAGAAAGCCGCAGATCTTTCCGGGACCGGGAATAATGATGGATTCCAAACAGCCATTGCATAGATTGAGATTCACATCAGCCACACAACCGAGACGTTTGCAGTTACATGTATTGATGACTTCTTTTTCGCGGAGTTCACAAAGTCGCATAGGAAGATCCTTTTCATCATGAATTTACTAGTAGTTTATGAGAAAATCATGAATTTGTGAAAAAAATAGTAATTGTTATTTGACAACAATTTCCATAACTTATATACTGAAAGAAAACGGGCAAATGAGAGGATAAGAATTATGAAATGTCCATACTGTAATAATCCGGATACGAGGGTGATTGATTCAAGACCTGCTGAGGATGGAAATTCTATTCGCAGAAGACGTTCTTGTGATGAATGCGGCAAGCGTTTTACAACATATGAAAAAGTGGAGACGATTCCTCTGATTATTATCAAAAAAGATAATAATCGAGAACAATATGATCGGTCTAAGATTGAAGGCGGTGTATTAAGAGCTTGTTATAAGCGGCCGGTTTCCGCAGATCAGATTAAAGAAACAGTCGATGCGATTGAGACGGAGATATTTAACAGAGAAGCAAAAGAGGTTCCAAGTAAGTTGGTTGGAGAAATCGTAATGGAGCATTTGAAGAATTTGGATGCAGTTGCATATGTAAGATTCGCTTCTGTATATCGGGAATTCAAAGATGTGAATACGTTTATGGCAGAATTGAAGAAAATGCTGGATAAATAAGAGCATAAAAAGATTGCGCGTGTGCGCAATCTTTTTTAGATAAGAGTCAAAATTTTATCGACAATTGCTTTTGCTACTTCATCTTTGGTAAGAATCGGCAGCTCCTGTTCGTCATTTTTTGTGATCAAAGTTACGATGTTGGTGTCCGTCCCGAATCCAGCGCCGGTTTGCTTTAAGTTGTTGGCGACGATCATGTCCAGATTCTTTTTCGCAAGTTTGGCGCGAGAGTTGTCAAGCATGTTTTCTGTTTCCATGGAAAACCCACATAAGAATTGAGTTTCTTTTTTATGTTCTCCAAGATATTTTAAAATATCTTCTGTTTTTTCTAAATCTAATGCAAGAGCATTGTCAGATTTTTTCATTTTTTCAGAAGCAACGGTTGCCGGGCGGTAATCCGCAACGGCGGCAGATTTGATGATGATGTCTTGCTCCTTTGCATGAGAGGTGACAGCATCAAACATCTCTTTCGCAGAAACAACCGGTATGACGGTCACAAATGGCGGGGGATCTAGATTCGTTGGTCCACTGACCAATGTAACATCGGCCCCTCGCAGCATACAATGTCTGGCAATGGCATATCCCATTTTCCCGGTAGAGTGATTGGTAATATAACGAACAGGGTCGATGGATTCTTGGGTTGGTCCAGCGGTAACAAGTACGTTTTTCCCTGTCAGATCTTTTTCAAATGTTAATTCGCGTAAAATGTATTGCAGAAGAACCTCTGGATCTGGAAGTTTCCCTTCTCCAACATCTCGGCAGGCGAGAAATCCGGTCGCAGGTTCAATGAGCTCAAATCCGTAATGCGCTAATGTTTTCATGTTATCCTGTACGATAGGATTACGATACATCTGTGTATTCATGGCTGGAGCAACGAACTTCTTGCAGGTGCATGCAAGAACCGTAGTTGTCAGCATGTCATCTGCGATTCCGTGTGCCAGTTTCCCGATGACATTGGCAGTTGCCGGGGCAATCATGACCACATCGGCTCGTTTTGCAAGCGCGACATGTTCTACATGGAATTGAAAATTTCGGTCAAAAGTATCGATCAGGCATTTATTGTTAGTAAGTGTCTCGAAGGTGATCGGAGTGATAAAATTGGTTGCATTTTGTGTCATGATCACGTGAACATCACAGTGAAGTTTGACTAGCATACTTGCAAGATTCGCAATCTTATATGCTGCGATTCCTCCGGTTACGCCGAGCACGACAGTCTTTCCTTTTAACATAGGATACCTCCGTCTTTCAAAATTTTTATGTGTCTATCATATCACATTCTGAATCACAGGGCAAAAAAATATTGCTCTTTGGGAATAGAGCGTGCTATAATGACGCAGTAATTGTATTGTATCCCGTAAGGGAATAATAACAAGGAGGAGAAAAAAATGAATCATGTAAACACAGGCGTAAAGCCACACACAAAGGTACTGGGCCTTGTACAGGTTGCACTTTTCGCAGCACTGATCGTTATCCTGGCCTTCACCCCATTTCTTGGATATATCCCTCTTGGATTTACAAGAGCGACGATCATCCATATTCCGGTCATCATCGGTGCTTTGCTGTTAGGACCCAAAAAAGGAGCAGTCTTAGGATTTGTATTTGGAATGACAAGTTTGATCAATAATACGATGAATCCGACAGTGACTTCTTTTGTATTCTCACCATTTTACGAGCTGGGAGAAATACACGGTGGAATCGGCAGCATCATTATCTGTTTCTTACCACGTATCTTAGTAGGAGTTATTCCATATTTTGTATACCGCTTTTTGAAAGAAAAATGCAATCTTTCTATGGTTATGTCCTTGGGAGCAGCAGGGCTTGCAGGTTCTTTGACTAACACATTGCTTGTAATGAATCTGATTTTTGTATTTTTTAAAGATGCTTATGCAGCAGCAAACAGCGTTGCATCAGAAGCGGTGTATGGATTTATTTTATCGATCATTGGAATCAATGGAGTACCGGAAGCAATCGTAGCAGCAATCATTACTGCACTGGTGGGCAGAGCGCTATTGAAATCTAAGCTTGTAACAGGCTAAAGGGAGGAACAATGATTTTAGCAATTGATATTGGAAATACAAACATCGTCATAGGCTGCTGTGATGATGAGAAGATATATTTTATCGAACGATTGTCTACAAACCTGCCGAAAACGGAGTTGGAGTATGCAATCAGTTTTAAAAACGTATTGGAAATCTATGGGATCGATCCGGCGCAGATTGAAGGGGGAATCATTTCTTCCGTTGTGCCTCCGATCACAAATATTGTACGTGCCTCAGCAGAAAAAGTATTAGGAAAGCCGATGAAAATCGTAGGACCGGGAGTCAAGACGGGATTGAATATTCTGATGGATAACCCGGCACAGGTTGGAAGTGACCGGATTGTCAATGCGGTCGCAGCGATCAATGAATATCCGGTGCCGCTGATCATCATTGATATGGGTACTGCAACAACGTTTTGCGTTGTTGATGGGAAAAAGAATTACATCGGAGGAATGATTCTTCCAGGTGTTCGGATTTCTCTGGATGCGTTGACATCCAGAACATCCCAATTGTCAAGAATCAGCATCGAAGCGCCGAAAAAGAGGATTGGAAAAAATACCATCGATTGTATGAAGAGTGGGATCATCCATGGAAACGCTGCCTGCATCGACGGCATGGTAAAACGAATCGAGGCAGAGCTGGGACAAAAAGCGACCGTACTTGCAACGGGAGGACTTGCGAAGAAGATCGTGCCATATTGCGAGCAGGACATCGTGATTGACGATGAATTACTATTAAAGGGATTACGTTTGATCTATAATAAGAACAAATAGTTGGAGAATTATGCGAAATTATAAAATGACGATTGCCTATGATGGAACAAAATATCAAGGCTGGCAGCGTCAAAGTAATACAGAACTTACAATACAAGGAATTTTGGAGACAACGATCAGCCGATTGATTGGATATGGCGTGGAGATTGATGGATCCGGGCGGACAGACGGAGGTGTCCACGCATTGGGACAGGTAGCGAATGTAAAGCTTTCCGGAAAAATAGATGCCACAGATTTTCAAAGAAAACTCAATGAAATGCTGCCGGAGGATATTTGGATTCGACAGGTGGAATTAGTAAAAAACAGTTTCCACAGCCGTTATAGCGCCAAATCCAAAACGTACGAATATCTAGTAGATCAGAGAGAAAAACCATGTGTTTTCACAAGAAAGTATTGTTACCATTTTCCAAAAAAATTGGATAGAAATGCAATGCAAAAAGCTGTGGGTCTCTTGATCGGAACACATGATTTTGGAGGATTTACAGATAAAAAAGATGAAAAATCAATGGTGAGAACGATATATCGTATTGAGATACTGGAAGAGTCGGGGAAGATTCGTTTTGTGTTCCATGGAGATGGATTTCTCTATCATACGGTGAGGATCCTGACCGGAACGTTATTGGAGATTGGAAACGGAGAAAAAGAACCGGAAGTGATCCGACAGATTTTTAAGTCGAAGAACCGGGCAGAAGCAGGGTTTCTTGCTCCTGCAAATGGTCTATGTCTAAAAGAAGTTCTATATTAGGAGGAAGAAGAGATGAAGTTAATTTCTTGGAATGTCAATGGAATCCGCGCTTGTGTACAAAAAGGATTTTTGGACTTTTTTAAAGAAGCAGATGCAGACATTTTTTGTATTCAAGAAAGTAAGATGCAGGAAGGTCAGTTAGAACTGGAACTTCCGGGATATCATCAGTATTGGAATTATGCAGAGAGAAAAGGATATTCGGGAACTGCTATTTTTACAAAACAAGAGCCTCTTTCTGTTATGTATGGTATGGGGATTGAAGAGCATGACAAAGAAGGTCGAGTGATCACACTGGAGTTTGAAGACTTTTATTTTGTGACAGTATACACTCCAAATTCGCAGAATGAGCTTGCACGGTTGGAATATCGTATGCAATGGGAGACAGATTTCCTTATATATTTGAAAAAACTAGAAGAGAAAAAGAACGTGATTTTCTGTGGAGATTTGAATGTGGCTCATCAAGAGATTGACTTGAAGAATCCGAAAACCAATCGAAGAAATGCAGGATTTACAGATGAGGAGCGAGGAAAATTCACGGAATTATTGCAAGCAGGATTTATTGATACGTTCCGTTATTTTTATCCGGATCAAGAGGGAATTTATTCTTGGTGGTCTTATCGGTTTAGTGCGAGAGCAAAAAATGCGGGCTGGAGAATTGATTATTTTATCGTATCAGAAGGTTTGAAAGATCGCTTGGTAGATGCTAAGATTCTGACAGAAGTTCTTGGATCGGATCACTGTCCGGTAGAATTGGATATCAAATAGAGGTGGGGAAAGAACATGAGGATTGAACTCGAACATACAGCGGCAGTCGCTATCGATTATCAGGAAAAATTGATACCTGTCATGGATAAAAAAGAACAACTGATGGAACATAGTAAGATTCTTCTGGCAGGACTTCGAACACTTGGAGTTCCGATCACGGTTACACAGCAATATACAAAAGGCCTGGGGATGACTGATTCATCTTTACAGAAGGTTATTGGAACAGAAGCGTATAAAGAAAAGATTACATTTAGCGCTATGGAAGTAATCCGAGAAGAAATACAAGCAAAAAAGTATATTCTTCTTTGTGGGATTGAAGCGCATATCTGTGTATTGCAGACTTTGATTGATTTGAAAAAGGAAGGATTCATTCCTGTGCTTGTGGAAGATTGTATCTCGTCACGTACTTCGCATAATAAAGAGATAGCAATCGAGCGTGCGAAACAGGAAGGCGCGATCATTACAACATATGAAGCGATTTTGTTTGAACTGTTGAAAGTAGCAGGAACAGAAACAAGCAAAAAAATACAGAGGCTGGTAAAGTGATTACCAGCCTCCGTCTAATCCAATGATCTGTCCGGTCAGATAATTGTGTTTGGCTGTCAGATCATAGACAAGTTCTGCCACTTCTTCACAAGTACCAAAACGACCGGCAGGAATCTCTGCTTCTAATTCTCTTCGTTCTTCTTCATCCAGTTGCCCATTCATTACAGTATCGATAGCGCCGCAAGCGATGGCATTGACTTGAATATTGCTTGGAGCCAGTTCTTTTGCCAACGCTTTTGTTAATCCATTGACTCCGGATTTGGTTGCAGAATAGGCTGCCTCGCAAGATGCGCCTACACTTCCCCAAATGGAGGAAATGTTCAGGATTTTACCGGATTTTTGGGAGACCATATGTGGAATGGCAGCCCGGGAACAGTAAAATACAGAGGATAGATTCGTCTGGAGAATGCGATTCCACTCATCATCTGTCATATCACACAATAATCCAATGTGTGCAATTCCGGCATTGTTGATCAAAATGTCAATGCCGTCACATTTTTCATGAATCGTTTGGAACATCTGCCGCACGTCCTCTGGATTCCCAATATCACCGATCAAAGGAACGCAAGAAGATGTATAGTTTCCGTTAGAGATAAAAATCTGTTCGACTTCTGATTTCACAACGTATAGATCCTCTGCAGAGCGGTTACAATTGATAAACAGACGACAATTCTCTTGGGCAAAACGTAGTGCAATGGATTTACCAATGCTTCGGGACGCTCCGGTAATCAATATATTTTTCATAGCAATATGCCTCCTATTTTTATCAAAGAGTTGAAACAATAGTAGCATGCATGTGTTGTTTTTTCAAGGTCAAGATGTTATGATAAATATATCTCGATTTGAGAGGATTCTTGCGTGAAAATTGTGTATACAGGGTTTATCCCGGAAAGGACACCGGAATGATTGAAAAGGCAATCGCATTTGCGACAAAGGCTCATGAAGGACAGGTTCGAAAAGGTACAAGCAGACCATACATTGTGCATCCGTTGGAAGTTGGTGATATTGTCTCACAGATGACGACGGATGAAGAAATTATTGCTGCGGCTATCTTACATGATACGATCGAAGATTGTGATGGGATAACGGAGAAGGTGCTGAAGCAGGAATTTGGTGCAAGAGTTGCCTCAATGGTAGTGCATGAAAGTGAAGACAAGACAAAATCTTGGAGAGAGAGAAAAAGTGCAACAATAGAATATTTGAAGCACGCTCCACGAGAACTTCAGTATATCGGATTAGCGGACAAGCTTTCCAATATCAGGGATATCAGTCGGGATTATCCGGTGTATGGAGAAGAACTTTGGAATCGTTTTCGTATGAAAGATAAGAAAGTAATCGGGTGGTATTATATTGAAATTATGAAATCACTGGAGAGCTTAAAAGGAATGGCAGCTTATGAGGAGTATTGCCGGCTTGTAAAAGCGAATTTTGGGGAAAATTATTGATAAAAGAGGAAAAACAAATGAAAAAGCGAATTCTAATGATTGGTACAGGCGGTACCATTGCGTCAAAACAGACAGACAACGGACTTTCACCGGGACTGTCTTCTGAGGATGTGTTATCCTATATTCCACAAGTCAAAGATGTGTGTGAAGTAAAGACAATGCAGGTTTGTAATATTGATAGTACGAATGCAACACCGGAGCATTGGAAACTTCTCACAAGAACAATTGAAGAGCAGTATGACAAATACGATGGCTTTGTAATCTGCCATGGAACGGATACACTTGCTTATACAGCGGCTGCATTATCATATATGATTCAAAATTCACGCAAGCCGATTGTAGTTACAGGAGCACAAAAGCCTATCAATATGGATGTAACCGATGCGAAGACCAATCTTTTGGACAGCTTTATCTATGCATCGGATGACGATTCACAAGATGTGAATATTGTGTTTGACGGAAAAGTCATCGTTGGGACAAGAGCCAAAAAGGTCCGCGCTAAAAGTTATAATGCATTTGAAAGTATTAATTATCCATATGTGGCAGTGATCCAGGATGGAATGGTGATCCGATATATTCCGACAACGCCGCATAAGTACCGTGTACGTTTTTACCATGAGATGAAAAACAGTATCTATGTGTTGAAACTGATTCCGGGAATGAAGTCTGATATTTTGTCGTACATTTTCAAAGACTATGATTGCATCGTGATTGAAAGCTTTGGTGTCGGAGGAATGCCGGATAGTATCGTACATGAATTCTACGAACAGATGGAAGAATGGAAAGAAAAAGGAAAGCTTGTCGTTATGACAACACAAGTTGCAAATGAAGGAAGTAATATGACAGTCTATGAAGTTGGTCAGAAAGTCAAACAGGATTTTGATCTTGTGGAATCCTATGATATGACATTAGAAGCAACGATTACAAAATTGATGTGGCTGATGGGACTTCCGGGAATGACATATGATGAAATGAAAAAAGAATTTTATAAGATGGTCAATCATGACATATTATTTACGAGATAGTGAGGTTTGGAGATGGATAAAGAGAGATTTATCAAAGAATACAGTTTAATCACAGTAGGTATTTTTATCATTGCAGCTGCCGTGTATTTCTTTATGATTCCAAGTAATGTAATCGTGGGAAGTTTGTCAGGTCTTGTAATCGTATTGGAGAATTTCATTCCCCTTCCGATTTCTGTCATGACATTTGTATTGAATGCAGCGCTTCTTGTAGTGGGATTCCTTGTGATCGGAAAAGAGTTTGGAGCTAAGACAATCTACACATCAATAATGCTTCCGGTATTTTTGTTTGTATTTGAGCATGTAGCGCCAAATAACAAATCGTTCACAGACGATATTTTGTTAGATACGATTACATATATTTTGGTTGTAAGTGTAGGACTTGCCATGTTGTTTAATGCAAACGCATCTTCCGGTGGTTTGGATATTGCAGCAAAAGTACTTAGCAAATTCACACATATTGAGATTGGAAAGGCAATGACGATTACCGGAATGTGTGTTGCCATCAGCTCGATCCTTGTATATGACACAAAAGTAGTAGTGCTCAGTATTCTTGGGACTTATGCAAACGGTATTGTAATTGATAATTTTATCAGCGGTTTTAACCGTAGAAAACGTGTCTGCATCTTAACAGATCGTTATGAAGAGGTATTGGACTTTATTGGGAATACGCTTCATAGAGGTGTGACGCTCTATACAGCCACAGGTGGATACGATAAGAAAGTACGGACAGAAATACAGACAATATTGACACAGAATGAATATGGAAAATTATTGGAGCATATGCACGAAGAAGATATGAAAGCTTTTGTGACAGTATCAACAGTAAATGAGGTGATTGGAGAATGGAACAGCAAAAAGAAATAAAAAAATATGAGTATATCTTGTTTGATTTAGATGGTACGTTGACAGATCCAAAAGAAGGAATCACAAAGTCTGTCGCATATGCGTTAGAGGCTTATGGAATTCATACAGAAGATTTGGATAGTTTGTGCAAATTTATCGGTCCGCCTTTGAAAGAGTCCTTCATGGTATATTATGGAATGGATGATGCACAGGGAGATGAGGCGGTTGCAAAATACAGAGAGCGATTTTCAGTGACAGGACTTTTTGAAAATAAAGTATATGAAGGAATTTCATCCATGTTGGATTCATTGAAAAAAGCAGGAAAGAAATTAATCGTAGCGACTTCAAAACCGGCTGTATTTTCTAAACGGATTTTAGAGCATTTTGATTTGATGAAATATTTTGAATTTTTGTCAGGAAGCGAATTGGACGGAACGAGAGTGGATAAGGCGGAAGTAATCGCCTATGCACTTCAGGAAAATGGAATTGAAGATTTGTCTCAGGTAATCATGGTTGGCGATAGAGAACATGATATCATCGGAGCAAATAAGAATGGGATAGATTCTGTAGGAGTGCTCTATGGTTATGGATGCAGAGAAGAGTTTGAGAAGAATCATGCAACGTATGTGGCAGAGTCAGTAGAAGAATTGAAAAAGATATTAAGTTAAGAAAAATTGGGAGGCAGAGAAAAATATCTGTCTCCTATTTGTTTTGCTTGACGAATAAAAAAACAGAGCGTATTCTAAAAAGGTAGGTAAAAATTGAGATTGGAGATGAGTATATATGAAGTTGTTATATCAATTTGGTATTATTTTAGGAATGTCCTTTTTTGGAGAAGTGTTGTATGCGCTTATACCGCTTCCGATTCCGGCAAGCATATATGGTCTTGTACTTATGCTTGTGTGCCTCGGTACAAAAGTGATCAAATTAAGTCAGGTAAAGATCGCGGCGGATTTTTTGATCGATATTATGCCGCCGATGTTTATTCCGGCAGCGGTTGGTATTGTGGTAGTTTGGGCAGATTTGCAGGAGATTCTTGTACCGGTTCTTGTCATTACGGTTGTATCAACGATTGTTGTAATGGTGTGTACAGGAAAAGTATCACAGGCAGTTATTCGTGCCAAAAAGAAGGGAGAGGTGTAGAAGATGAGAGAAATATTTTCCGGATCCATGTATTTTGGCGTGGCAATTAGTCTGGCTGCGTATGCGTTGGGATTATTTTTGAAGAAAAAATTGAAATGGGGTTTTTTGAATCCGCTTTTAGTTTCTATTATCATTGTGATCAGCGTACTTATGATATTGGATGTCGATTATGAAACATATAATGAAACAGCAAAATATTTGAGCTATTTACTGACACCGGCAACGGTAGCGCTTGCGATTCCATTGTATCAGAAGCTGGATTTATTAAAAGAGAATCTTTTGGCGGTGGGGCTTGGAATTTTATCCGGTGTGTTTTCAAGTCTAGGAAGTATTCTGGGTATTGCCTATCTCTTTGGGCTGTCCCATCAAGAGTACGTGACCCTTCTTCCAAAATCCATTACAACAGCCATTGGAATTGGAATATCAGAAGAATTGGGAGGTATCTCTACGATTACGGTGGCAGTTATCATTATTACCGGGGTGTTAGGAAACGTAATTGGACAATCCATTTGTAAATTATTCCGGATTCACGAACCGATTGCGTTAGGACTTGCGTTCGGAACGGCGGCCCATGCGATTGGAACAGCAAAAGCGTTGGAAATTGGAGAAGTAGAAGGGGCGATGAGTAGTCTTTCTATTGCGGTATCCGGACTTTTGACAGTTGTATTTGCATCTGTATTTGCTGCGTTTTTATAAATAAGGCAATATAAATTATCAGACTACCGTTGATAGTCTGGTATTTTATATATTGCTATTTTTTCTGTGAAGAATTTATGAATTCCTTGACAAACAGAGATAGAGGAGATAAGATAATTTTTAGTTCATATAAAAATGAGGTAAAGGCAGTGAGAGAGAAGAGTATATATCGTTCCTTGCAAGAGAGAACCGCTCGGAGGCTGAAAGGCGGTTTCAAGAAGAAGATATAGAAGGTAGCTTTGGAGCCGGGTATCTGAACGGGGCAGTATAGTATATATAGCATCAGTAGGGTATCACGCGTAGTTCCCGTTAACGAACTAAGAGATATATGTAGACAGAAGTAGTCTAACATATAACAAAGGTGGTACCGCGATGATTCGCCCTTTACATTTTACGATGTAGAGGGCATTTTTTATGAAATAGGAGATTTCATAAAAGACTCCGGTACAGAAATAAACCACAAAGAGGACAATTTGAGGAGGAAATCATGAGTAAAAACTTAGAGAAAACTTACAATCCAAAAGAGATTGAACCGAAACTTTATGAAAAATGGTGTGAGAACAAATATTTTCACGCAGAAGTAGATAGAAGTAAAAAACCATTCACAATTGTGATGCCACCGCCAAACATTACAGGAAAGCTTCACATGGGACATGCGCTTGACAATACATTACAGGATATCTTGATCCGTTATAAGAGAATGCAGGGATACAATGCGCTTTGGATTCCGGGAACAGACCATGCCGCAATTTCTACAGAAGTAAAAGTAACAAACCAGTTAAAAGAAGAAGGCATTGATAAGAAGGAATTAGGTCGTGAAGGCTTCTTAAAGAGAACATGGGAGTGGAAAGAAGAATACGGTGGAACAATCACAGAGCAGCTGAAAAAACTTGGTACTTCTTGTGACTGGGATAGAGAACGTTTCACAATGGACGAAGGATGCTCCAAAGCGGTAGAAGAAGTATTCATTAAATTATACGAAGAAGGATATATTTACAAAGGTTCCAGAATCATCAACTGGTGTCCGGTATGTAAGACATCTCTTTCTGATGCAGAAGTAGAGCATGAAGAGCAGGCAGGACATTTTTGGCATATCAAATATCCGATCGTAGGAACAGACCGCTTCCTTGAGATCGCGACTACACGTCCGGAAACAATGCTTGGAGATACCGCAATCGCTGTACACCCGGATGATGAAAGATACAAAGATATCGTAGGAAAGAAAGCGTTATTACCGCTTGTGAATAAAGAGATTCCGATCGTTGCCGATTATTATGTAGACAAAGAATTCGGAACAGGTGCAGTAAAGATTACACCGGCACATGACCCGAACGACTTTGAAGTTGGTAAGAGACACAACCTTCCGGAGATCAATATCATGAATGACGATGCGACGATCAATGAACTTGGTGGAAAATATGCTGGCATGGATCGTTACGAGGCAAGAAAAGCAATCGTAGAAGATCTGGAAAAAGAAGGTTATCTTGTAAAAGTAGCAGATCATACTCACAGCGTTGGTACACACGATCGTTGCCACACAACAGTAGAGCCACTTATCAAACAGCAGTGGTTTGTCAAGATGGAAGAACTCGCAAAACCAGCGATCAATGCATTGAAAACAGGAGAATTAAAATTCGTTCCGGAACGTTTTAATAAGACTTATTTACACTGGTTAGAGAACATCCGTGACTGGTGTATCTCCAGACAGATCTGGTGGGGACACAGAATTCCGGCTTACTACTGTGATGAATGTGGAGAATTCGTAGTGGCAAGAGAAGTACCTGAGAAGTGTCCACACTGTGGTTGCACACACTTTACACAAGATGAAGACACATTGGATACATGGTTCAGTTCAGCATTATGGCCATTCTCTACACTTGGCTGGCCGGACCAGACAGAAGAATTAGATTACTTCTATCCGACAGACGTACTTGTAACAGGATACGATATCATCTTCTTCTGGGTAATCCGTATGGTATTTTCTGCATATGCACATACAGGAAAATCACCATTCCACACAGTATTTATCCATGGTCTTGTACGTGATTCACAGGGACGTAAGATGAGTAAATCCCTTGGAAACGGTATCGATCCATTGGAAATCATCGACCAGTACGGTGCAGATGCCCTTCGTATGACATTGGTAACAGGAAATGCACCTGGTAATGATATGCGTTTCTATGATGAACGTGTAGAAGCCAACAGAAACTTTGCGAACAAAGTATGGAATGCTTCCCGTTTCATCATGATGAATATGGAAGATAAGACGATTACAGAGCCTTCGGATGCAGATTTGACAGCAGCAGATAAATGGGTATTATCCAAAGTCAACACTCTCGCAAAAGATGTGACAGAAAATATGGATAAATTCGAGCTTGGTATCGCGCTTCAGAAAGTTTATGATTTCATCTGGGATGAATTCTGTGACTGGTACATCGAGCTTGCAAAATACCGCATTTACCATGCAGAAGAAGATGCAGTTTCTGCAAACGCAGCTCTTTGGACATTGAAAACAGTATTGGCAAACGGTTTGAAATTATTACATCCATTCATGCCGTTCGTATCCGAAGAAATCTACAGTGCATTAGTACCGGAAGAAGAATCCTTAATGATGTCTTCTTGGCCGGAATACAAAGAAGCATGGAACTTCGAAAAAGAAGAAGCAATCGTAGAACGTATGAAAGAAATCATCCGTGGAGTACGTAACGTCCGTGCAGAGATGAATGTTGCTCCAAGCAGAAAAGCAAAGACATTCATCGTATGTGAGAATGCAGAACTTGGAAACGGATTAGAAGCGATCAAAGTATCTGCAGCGCCGCTTATGAGTGCAAGTGAGGTTGTTGTTCAGGCAACAAAAGAAGGAATCTCTGAAGATGCAGTATCTGTAGTCGTAACAGATGCGGTTGTATATCTTCCATTAGAAGATCTTGTAGATTTTGCACAGGAGATTGAGCGTCTGGAAAAAGAAGAAGCACGTCTTGTAAAAGAACTTGCACGTGTCAACGGAATGCTGAGTAATGAAAAATTCATCAGCAAAGCGCCGGAAGCAAAAATCAATGAAGAAAAAGCAAAATTAGAGAAATATACACAGATGATGGAACAGGTAAAAGAAAGACTGGAAGCTTTAAGAAAATAATTTTCGTAATGTGGAAAGAGGTTAGTACATGAAACAGATTCAGTTTAGAAAGATAAAGAAAGAGGAGATAAAAGAATATTGGAAGGCAAAGAAGGCACGTAGAGAGGCGATTCTTGAGAAACGCAGAAACAGCGCCTTTGCACAGAAGATGAAACCGGTTTACGCGTTCATGAACCGGTTCTCCCTCCTGTTTCATGTACTCTATGCCTACCTTTTAAACTTTGTGATTGAAGGGATTTCCCGACACTCCTTTTTTAAGGCATGGGATTATATGACAGGTTCTCCGTGGACTTTCCTATTCAATACCTATTTAATCTTTATAACATTTTTAATTGTATATCTTGTAAGACGAAGGGTATTCACAAGAATTCTTCTTACCGTATTCTGGCTGGGGCTTGGAATTACGAATGGTTACATGCTGCTTGTCCGAGTGACACCGTTTAATGCACAGGACTTAAAAGTATTGACGGATGCGGTGACCTTGTTTGATAAATATTTTAGCGGTTTCCAAGGAATTATGCTTGGACTTGGAATCGCCGCGGTTGTTGTATGGATGGTATCCATGTGGCGCCGAGGCGGACAGTATACAGGTAAAGTATATCGAATCCCGGCATTAGTGGCAATTGTTGCATTTTTCGGTTTGACAGGACCGCTTACCAATTATGCGATTGAGAATCGTATCGTATCCAATTACTTTGGTAATATAGCTTTTGCTTATGAAGACTATGGATTTCCATATTGCTTTTCAGCAAGTGTGTTTAATACCGGAATCTCTCAGCCAAGTAATTATGATAAGAAGATGATGTCGGAAATCGCCGAAAGTGGGAAGGTTACAGAAGTTTCGACCGGCAGAAAAGATATGCCGAATATTGTATTCATCCAACTGGAATCCTTTTTTGATCCGTACGAAGTAGAGTTCTTCACGACATCTGAAGATCCGATCCCGAATTTCAGAAAGTTGATGAAAGAATATTCGACCGGATATTTCAAAGCGCCTTCCGTAGGGGCAGGAACAGCAAATACGGAATTCGAAGTATTGACGGGAATGAGTATGCGTTACTTTGGACCGGGAGAATATCCATATAAAACAGTACTGAAGACAACGCAGGCAGAAAGTGCGGCAACTGCATTGAAACAATTTGGTTATGGTGCGCATGCACTCCATAATAATGGAGGAAACTTCTATAGCCGCGCCGATGTATTTAACAATATGGGCTTTGACAGCTACACAAGTAAAGAGTTCATGAATATTCTTCAAGTAACAGAAAATGGTTGGGCAAAAGACGGTATTTTGACACAGCATATTAAAAATGCCATGGATTCTACAGAACAGCAAGACTTCGTGTTCGGAATTACCGTACAAGGACATGGAGATTATCCGGAAGAAAAAGTTCTAGAAAATCCAAAGATCAAAGTACAAGGGATTGAAGACGAAGGCAGAACAAATGCATGGGAATACTATGTAAACCAACTCTATGAAACGGATCAGTTTATTGGGGATTTGATCGGAATGTTGGAAGAGCGAGAAGAACCGGCAGTCTTAGTACTCTATGGTGACCACCTTCCGACAATGGGCTTAGAAGCAAAAGACTTGAAGAACAGATATCTGTATAATACAAACTATGTCATCTGGGATAACATCGGTTTGAAAAAAGTAGATGAAAATCTGGCAGCATACCAGATCATGGCAGATGTGTTCCAACGTTTGGATATTCATTCGGGAACAGTATTTAATTACCATGAAAATCGAAGAAAAACGAAGAATTATCTGGCAGATTTGGAATTACTCCAATATGATATCCTCTATGGTGATCAATATATATATGGAGGAAAAGATAAGAATCCTGTAAGCACCGGATACATGCAGATGGGTGTATTGGATACAATGGTGACAGGAATTGTCCCGACCTTGCAGGAAGGCTACAGCATCTATGGAGCGAACTTTACACAGAACAGTAAAGTCTATGTTAATGATGAAAAACAATCAGCCACATTTTTAAATAATACAAGGTTGGATCTTCCGGAAGTGAAACTACAAAATGGAGACCGAATTAAAGTCTGTCAGGTAGGATCCAGCAATCGAATCTTCCGAGAATCGAAAGAGTGGATATTCTATGAGGATCGACTCGTGACGCCGGAAGAATATGAAGCGGCAGAAGCAGCCAGAAAAGCAACAGAAGAAGCTGCAGCGGCCGCGGAATCAAAAGCAACAGAAGACCCGGCCACAACAGATGAGTCAGCGGTAACGGAGGAACAGACAACAAATGAATAAGAATGAGGTAGTATCATATATTGCGGATATTCCCAAGTTCACAACCAAGAATTCTCTGGAGCATACCAGAGAATTTCTTGCACGTTTGGGGAATCCAGAGGAAGGACGGAAGATTCTGCATGTGGCAGGAACGAATGGAAAAGGATCCGTATGCGCGTATTCGCAGTCCGTACTTTTGGCAAAGGGAAAAAGAACAGGAATGTTTATTTCTCCCCATCTTGTGGAACTAAATGAGAGAATCAAGATCAATGGGAGAGACATTTCCGATGAAAAATTAATCGAAACGTTCGCTTATGTGAAGCGTATTGTAAAGGAGATGGAGGCGGATGGAATTCCGCATCCATCCTATTTTGAATTTCTATTCGGCATGGGGATGTATGCCTTTCAAGAAGCGGGAATGGAATACATTATTTTGGAGACTGGTTTAGGCGGAAGATTAGATGCAACCAATGCGATTCGTAAGCCGGCGGTTACCGTGATCACCTCAATCAGTTTGGATCATATGGAAATCCTGGGAGATACTATAGAAGCCATCGCGGGGGAAAAAGCAGGAATCATAAAAACGCATGTTCCGGTCGTATGTCTGGATGGAAAAGAGAGTACTCCGGTCATCGAAAAGCAGGCGAAAAAACGACAGGCGCCTTGTATAAAAATCTCGAAAAATGCGTACGAAATTCTAAAAATCGAGGCTAAAGATATTGATTTTTCCACAACGAGTGCGTATGATAAATATACTATGTGGAGGCTTCATAATACTGGGATTTATCAAGTGGAGAATGCGATGCTGGCGATAAAAGCGCTGGAAGTCATTTTTCCGGAAGAAACAGATCTGACAGTTTGGCAGGAGGCTATACAGAAGGTGTGCTGGCCCGGCAGAATGGAAGAGATTGCAGAAGGGGTTTGGCTTGACGGAGCACATAATGTGGGAGCAGTCGAAGAGTTTGCCAAAAGCGTAGCATCTTTTGCAGGAAAGAAGGTTGTCTTATTCTCTGCAGTACAGGATAAGAATTATAAAAAGATGGCAGAATGTCTTTGTAAAAGGGTGAAGGCAGATGCCTATATCATTACGAAGATTCAGGATACAAGAGGTGAAGATGTCACAGAACTTGCCAATGTATTCCGACAGTATACGAAAGCAGAAGTGCTTGCGAAAGAAGATCTGGGACAGGCATTTCAGGCAGCAGTTGAGATGAAAGGAAAAGACGGACGGCTCTATTGTCTAGGTTCCCTTTATCTTGTGGGGATGATAAAAGAATTAATAGGAGGCGTAAAGCATGTTGGATTTTGATGAAGAATTGAAGAAGTTTAAACCAAGTGTAGAAGTAGAGCAGATTGAAGAAGCAATCTATCAGGAAGATCTTACTGATATGACAGACATTCTACGTGAAATGATGAAACAGACGAAGTAATAAGGATTGTGGGGAGAACAAGTTGGAGTATACAAAAAAACTGATATATCAATCAAATTACTGGTATAATGATGGGCTGTCGAAGGCTCGGATTCATGATACATCCGGAGCAATCAGTTCGCTTCGAAAAAGTCTCCAGTATAATAGGCAGAACACAAATGCCAGGAATCTTCTTGGGCTTGTCTATTATGCAAGAGGAGAAGTAGGAGCAGCTCTTGTAGAGTGGATCATCAGTAAGAATTTTAAAAGCCACGAAAACGTAGCGGATTATTTTCTTAAAAAAGTACAAGGAAATCCTACAGAATTGGAAGCGATGAACGGCGCTATCAAAAAATACAATCAATGCCTTGCGTACTGTGCGCAGAATGGGGAAGACCTTGCTTTGATTCAATTGAAAAAAGTCATTCAGGCGCATCCCACATTCTTGAAAGCGCATTTGCTTTTGGCTTTGCTGTATATCCGAACAGAGCAGTATGCAAAAGCAAGACAGATTCTTAAAAGAGCCCACAAGCTGGATACAACGAATGAGATGACACTTCGATATATGCATGAGCTATCCAGACTGCATAGTAAGAAGATTGCCAAAATCAAAGAAGAGAAGGAACAGACGGTAACGTATCAGGTTGGAAATGAGACGATCATTCAGCCTGCAGCGGCAGAGGTCAAAGATAACGGCCTTATGATTACTTTTGTAAATATCCTGATCGGTCTTGTGATAGGAGCAGCCGTCGTATGGTTTCTCATCGTGCCCGGAGTAGATCACGCACAGTCTTCCAAGTTAAATCGGGAGATTGTAAAATACAGCGATCAGATCGCCGCAAAGAATGCGGAAATCAGTGCATTGAAAAAAGAATTGGAAGGCTATCGGGACAGCAGCGATGATGTAGAAGCTGCGAAGGAGACTGCAGAATCAACAAAAGAAAGCTATGAAACTTTGTTGACCTTAGAAGCCGGTTGGAGTTCCAACTCAAAAAGCGATGCAGATTTAGTAGAGAATCTGTTGAAGATCAATCAGGAAGCTTTGGGAAGTGAAGCTAAAGAATTGTACAAAAAGATTCATGACGATGTTGCGCCGCGTGTCTGCAAGAAACAGTATAAAGCGGCCAAACAAAGCTTTGAAGAAGGAAACTATGAAGAGGCAATCAAAGCATTAGTTACCGTGACTTCTTTAGAAGAAGGTTATGATGATGGACAAGCTTTACTTCTTTTGGTACAGTCGTATCAAAAGGCGGGGAAAGAGGAAGATTATAAAGCAGCTTATGAGAAAGCAAAAGAACTATTCCCGGATGCGTTAGCGAAGATGGAACAGGAAGCAAAACAAGAGGAAGACGCACAGGCAGAGAATGCAGACGCAGAGAATGCGGATGCAGAGAACGATGCGGAAGAAACAACACAGGAAACAGAATAACAGATTATACAAAAGACAGAGAAACGAGGAAAGATTCTCTGTTTTTTTTACAGAATAGGAAATTCCGCTGGAATCTTATAAACTAAAATAAGGGGGAAAGACACAATGGACTACAGAATACAGGAGAATTACCTGACGATATTTTTGCCGCATGAACTGGATCACCACAATGCGGAGGATATCCGAAAACAATCGGATCATCTGATAGAGAAAAAACACATCAAGCATGTGATTTTTGATTTTAAAGGAACAAATTTCATGGATAGTTCAGGAATTGGAGTAATTATGGGGCGGTATAAGAAAGTAAGTCTGCTTGGCGGTGAGGTATGGGCATCTCATGTCAACAACAGAATGAAAAAGATACTTTTAATGTCAGGAGTTACAAAAATCATGCAGATGTGCGAGGAGGAACAATGTATATGAAAAATACAAAGGAACGAAACGAAATGGAACTATTGTTTGACAGCAGATCCTCTAATGAGGGATTTGCAAGAGTTACGGTAGCTGCATTTATGACGCAGCTAAATCCTACGGTGGAAGAGGTCTCAGACGTAAAAACCGCAGTCTCAGAAGCTGTAACCAACGCTATTATTCATGGATATGAAAATGAAATACATACAATCCGGATCCACTGTATTACAGAAGGAAATCGTATTGGTATTCAGATTGAGGATCATGGAAGAGGGATTGAGAACGTTTCACAGGCGATGGAACCACTCTTTACTACAAAGCCGGAATTAGATCGATCCGGAATGGGTTTTGCTTTTATGGAGGCCTTTATGGATAAACTGGAAGTCACATCCAAACCTGGGGAAGGCACTACAGTTTATATGGAAAAATATATAGGGAAAGGGAGGGAAACATGGAGCACACAATCGCTTTGATCAAACGCTCACACGAGGGAGATGAAGAAGCGAGGGCGCAGCTTGTAGAAGAGAATGTGGGATTGATCTGGTGTGTAGTCAAACGATTTTACGGAAGGGGAACGGAAGCGGAAGATTTGTTTCAGATCGGTAGCATCGGTCTATTAAAAGCAATCGATAAATTCGATTTTTCCTATGACGTAAAGTTTTCAACCTATGCAGTGCCCATGATCTCAGGAGAGATTCAAAGATTTCTAAGAGATGATGGGATGATCAAAGTCAGTCGTTCACTGAAAGAATTGGCATATAAAGCTTATCTTGCAAAGGAACAGCTTACAGATCGGCTCAATCGGGATCCTACCTTGGAAGAACTGGCGGAAGCGCTGCAAGTTCCAAAAGAAGAATTGGTACAGGCGATGGAGTCTTCCGGAGAAGTAGAATCCTTACATAAGCCGGTCTATCAGCAAGATGGAAGTGAGGTACAGCTTTTGGAGCGGCTGCCGGAAAAGGAAGAACAAGAAGAAAAAATCTTGAACCATCTGTTGCTGTCCCAGTTATTGTCCCATTTGGAAAAAGAAGAACGACAACTACTCTACATGCGCTATTTTGCCAACAAGACACAGACGGAAATCGGAGAAAAGATGGGAATCTCACAAGTGCAGGTTTCCAGGCTTGAGAAAAAAATCTTACAGAATCTACGTGAAAAAATATAGAAAAGGCATACCTGATGTATAGATTTTCTGAGAATCCACATACTACCTATAGGAAGAAAGGAAGGTGTAAGTATGGAAGAATCTAGAAAAAAGCTTCGGGTATGCCTGTTTTTTGTTGTACTGTTTGCAATCCTTGTGGGTTGTATTTACTATTTTTCTGATGTGAAGAATATCGGAGAAATCGAAGACGGTGTACTTGTGAAATATACAGAGCATGCGATGGAGCGGATGGCGGTATGAGACAGGAAACAATATATATCAAAGGGGAACAAAATGTAGAAGTGCAGCACCCAGATGTAACACTTGGGGATATTGTACAATTTGAATGCAGCAATCCGGAGGTGTTGCCAAAGCTTCGAACGCTTAAAATTATGAAATTTCAGGAAGAAAAAGGCCATCGGTGTGTGATTTCCATTTTGAAGATCATGGAATGTATTCATAAACAATATCCGGCCTATGACCTCCAAAATGTAGGAGAAGCAGATATCATTGTGACCTATGAGAAGCAAAAAAAGGAAAATGTGGTACTTCATTGGCTGAAGGTGCTTTCCGTTGTTGCCATTACCTTTGCAGGGGCAGCATTTTCCATTATGACATTCAACAATGATGTGAATACGACGACATTGTTTGGTCAGATTTATGAGTTGGTGATGGGAAGCCCAACGGATGGATTTACCGTGTTGGAATTCATGTATTGCGTAGGTCTGATTGTAGGGATCCTTATTTTCTTCAACCATTTTGGAGGGAACAAATTCGATGTGGATCCGACGCCTTTGGAGGTGGAAATGCGCCTCTATGAAAATGATATTCAAACTACATTGATCGAGAATTATTCACGAAAGGGGCAGGAACTGGATGTTGGGCAAACAGCTTCTTCTGGCGTTCCTAGGGCTTAGCGCCGGCGGAACAGTGGCCGCAGGACTTTTCTCCTTCATTGTAAGTCTTGGCGTTGTATCGGATTTTGCGGATCGGACGCATACAGGAAGTCACATGCTTCTCTATGAAACGAGTGTGGCTTTGGGTGGAATTTTGGGAAATATATGGCTGATCTACCAAGTGCCGATTCGACTGGGGACGTTCGGTCTTCTTCTATTTGGATTGCTGGCGGGAATTTTTTCCGGATGCTGGGCAATGGCGCTTGCAGAAATATTGAATGTGTTTCCGATTTTTATCCGAAGGTTGAAACTCATAAAATGCATTCCGTACATTATCTTAAGTCTTGCCATCGGACGTGGACTGGGAGCGCTATTATTTTTTATAAAACGGTGGTAGAAAGGAAGTTTATGGAACAAGAACAACAAGGACAGACCTATGAGAATTATGTCAAAGAAAAAACACCGGTACACAATGTGTATCTGAATATGTTAAAAGCATTCCTTACAGGAGGAACAATCTGTGTCGTAGGGCAATGCATTTTGAATTATTGCAAAGAAAAAGGAATGACCGATACGATCAGTGGAGCATGGACGTCTCTTACTTTAGTACTCTTAAGCGTACTTCTGACAGGCTTCAATGTATATTATAAGATTGCAAAGTGGGGAGGAGCCGGAGCGCTTGTGCCGATCACCGGATTTGCCAACTCAGTTGCATCTCCTGCTATTGAATATAAGAAAGAAGGCCAGGTGTTTGGAATCGGCTGCAAAATATTTACTATCGCAGGTCCGGTCATCTTATATGGGATACTAACGTCATGGATCTTAGGAGTCCTTTATTATCTGGCAATGAAAGCGGGGGTGGTCTCATGATCAAAGGAAGTCAGAGTATTCAATTTGAAAAAGCGCCGTATTTGATGAGCAGCGGCTCGATCGTAGGAAGAAAAGAAGGAGAAGGTCCTCTTGGAAAGTTATTTGACCGAGTAGGAGAAGACGATCTGTTTGGAGAAGAGACATGGGAAGCGGCAGAAAGCGCTATGCAAAAAGAAGCCTGCCTTCTTGCTTTACGAAAAATCCATGTCACGCCGGAAGAGGTACGATATCTTTATGGCGGAGATTTGCTTCGGCAAGGAATTGCAACAAGTATGGGGACAGAAGCGCTGCAGATTCCGATGTTTGGACTTTATGGGGCTTGTTCCACATCAGGAGAAGCTCTCGCGTTAAGCGCCATGGCAGTGGCAGCGGGATATGGAGACATGATGCTTGCCGTCACGTCCAGTCATTTCGGAAGTGCGGAAAAGGAATTCCGATTTCCACTTGGATATGCAACGCAGCGTCCGCTGTCTGCACAATGGACAGTAACCGGAAGCGGAGCATTTCTGGTAGGCAACCGAAAAAGTCGAGTGAGGATCACGGGAGTTACGGTTGGAAAAATCGTAGATTATGGATTAAAAGATTCCCAAAATATGGGAGCCTGCATGGCGCCGGCGGCATGTGATACGATTATTCGGAATCTGGAGGATTTTGGAAGAGAAGAAACAGCATATGACAAGATCATAACGGGAGATTTGGGCTATGTAGGGCAGAGTATCCTGTTTGATCTGATGCGAAAACAAGGCAGGGACATCAAACAGAACCATATGGACTGCGGCATGATGATCTTCGATCAGAACACGCAAGATACGCATGCCGGAGGAAGTGGCTGTGGATGTGCGGCGACGACCTTGGCAGCGTATATTCTTCCGAAACTGGAACGAGGAGAGTGGAGACGGGTGCTGTTTGTACCAACCGGAGCTCTGATGTCTACCGTCAGCTTCAACGAAGGAGAAAGCGTGCCGGGAATCGCTCATGGAATTGTGCTGGAACATTGTTAGGAGGAAAAATATGGAGTATATCAATGCATTTTGGGTAGGAGGGCTTATTTGCGCGCTGACACAGATCTTACTAGATCGAACCAAGCTCATGCCGGGAAGAGTGATGGTGCTATTAGTATGTACCGGAGCGGTTCTTGGCTTTTGCGGAATCTATGAACCGTTTCAGGAATTCGCAGGAGCAGGGGCAAGCGTGCCGCTCTTAGGATTTGGAAACGTACTCTTTCAAGGGGTGAAAGAAGCGGTGCATACAGAAGGGTTCATAGGGACGTTTCTTGGTGGATTCAAAGCCGCTGCGGCAGGAACGGCCGCAGCTTTGATCTTCAGCTATATCGCATCGTGGCTTTTTGAACCGAAAATGAAACGATAAAGAAATCACAAAACATGAAAAAAAGTAGTTGAGTTTCCGGGAATAAAATGATATTGTAAAAAAGATGTAAGTAGTATGTTAAAGGGATTTTAACATTTTTACAAGGGAGGAAACTAATGAATTACACAGAGATTTTGATACCTTTTGCAGGTGGACTTGGTATGTTCATCTATGGAATGCAGATCATGGCGCAGGGGTTGGAAAACGCTGCGGGCAACAAGATGAAGTCCTTGCTTGAGGTACTGACGAAGAACAAATTTTTCGGAGTGCTTTTGGGAGCGCTTATTACAGCGGTTATCCAAAGTTCCTCTGCGACGACGGTTATGGTAGTCGGTTTTGTAAATGCAGGAATTATGAATCTAGGACAGGCAATGGGCGTTATCATGGGCGCCAATATCGGTACGACAGTAACCGGTTGGCTCGTATCCAGTGTGGAATGGGCAAAAGCGTTAAGTCCGACAAACTTGGCTCCAATTGCGATTATTATCGGTGTTGTGATCATGCTGACGGGTAAGAGACACTCTTCCAAAGATGTGTCCAGCATTATCGTAGGATTCGGTATCTTGTTTATCGGTATTTCTACAATGTCAACAGCAGTCGCTCCACTTCAGGATTCACCGCAATTTGCGAACTTGTTCGTAACATTAGGAAAGAATCCGTTCCTTGGTATTTTAGCCGGAGCTGTAGTTACAGCGATCATTCAGAGTTCATCTGCTTCTGTCGGAATCTTACAGAGTCTTGCGGCAGCAGGTCTTGTTCCGATGAGCGCGGCAATCTATATCATTATGGGACAGAATATCGGTACATGTGTTACTGCTATGATTTCCGGTGTGGGCGCGAAGAAAAATGCGAAGACAGCAGCTTTGATGCACTTGTTATTTAACATCATCGGTACGGTGATTTTTAGTGTAGTTGCAATCGTGTTCTTCACAACGATCAACCCGGCGATGGGAAAAGGACTGATCACACAGACACAGATCAGTACAGTGCATACGATTTTCAATATCGGTACAACGATCCTTCTCTTCCCGTTGTCCAATTTCATTATCGCGCTTGCTAAGAAAATCGGCAGAGTGGATGAGACAGAAGAGGAAGACAGCGTGGTACTTCTTGACGACCGTATGTTAGAAACACCAGGTATTGCATTACAGTCTACGATCACAGAAATCTCTCGTATGGGACATATTGTTTTGGATTCTTTGGAAAAAGCAAAGACAGTCATGTTTACGCAGAGCCGAGAAGATATTCAAGCGATCAAGGACGAAGAGTCCACAGTAGACAAGTTAAGCGCCGGAATTTCCGAATATGCGATCAAGATCTCTTCCTTACGTGTAAGCGATAAGGAACATCAGGAAGTCGCACACTTGCTTCAGATCATCTCTGATATTGAGCGTGTCAGTGATTACTGTGAAAATATTTCCGAATATGCGGAAAACCTTTATGAAAAGAAAGCACAGTTTTCCGAGCAGGGCGAGGAAGGCTTAAGAGAAATGTTGGATGTATGTGTAGACAGCTTCAAATTTGCATTAGAAGCATTTGAGCAGAGAAGCCAGGAGAAAGCGCTGAAAGTTATCGAAAAAGAGACAAAGGCAGATGGACTGGAAGTTTCTCTTCGTACAAGACATATCAAGAGACTCGCAAACAATCAATGCAGCACGGATTCCGGAGTTGTATTCTTAGATGCGCTTGTATGTTTGGAACGTATTTCCGACCATGCAAGAAACATTGCAGAAGAAGTATTAGAACATTAAAAACTGGAACATGAAAAATAAGAGGAGTAGCTAAATTTAGCTACTCCTCAATTACGTGTATCTCTAAATAATCAAAATCAATGGAATCAATAAAACTATCTTGATAGAACCGCGCTTTGTCATGCTTTTGGAATTCTGCAATGGTAGAATCCAGCCAGATCGGTTTACTTAGATCGAATTCATAGCAGATGGCATCCAAAGCATGGAAAATCTTATGTGTACGTGTATCTTCTGAATCATCACAGATGACCGTGTCTTTTACCAAACGGTTCTCTTTAAAAATCTTACCCCAGAGTCGAAACATTTTGGACCTCCTTTTATACATATGAAACATCATAGCATTTTCAGACTTGTTTTTCTACCATTTTCTGTGTAATAATAGAGCAGATGAAAGGGACCAGATTGGGAGGAACATGGAATGAAGAAATTATTGATCGTAGTAGATATGCAAAATGATTTTGTAGATGGAAGCTTAGGAACAAAAGAAGCAGAAGGAATCGTAGCACATGTAAAAGCGAAAGTAGAACAATATCAGGAACAGGGAGACACTGTGATCTTCACAAGAGATACACATACAGAAGCGTATTTGGATACACAGGAAGGAAAGAAACTTCCGGTGGTACATTGTGTCAAAGGCACAAAGGGATGGGAGATCATCGACTGCTTACAACCGTATGTACAGACGGTGTTCGACAAACCGACATTTGGAAGTGTACAGCTGGCGCATGTTGTGGCAAGAGGTGGATATGAACAGATTGAACTGGTGGGACTTTGTACAGACATCTGTGTTGTGTCCAATGCTTTGCTTCTCAAAGCTGCTCTTCCGGAGATTCAAATCTGCGTAGACAGTGCATGTTGTGCCGGAGTAACACCGGCAAGTCACGAAGCAGCGCTTACAACGATGAAGATGTGTCAGATTGAGGTGTTATAAGATGAACTGGCTGAAAAAAATATTGGACCGAATCTTTATCGAAGGCTTAAGCGGTATGGCGTATGGTTTGTTTGCTACTTTGATCGTGGGAACGATCATCCAACAGATTGGAACTTTAGTAGGAGGGCAGACAGGGAATCTGCTCTATGCAATTGGAAAAGTTGCAGCAGCATTAACAAGTGCGGGAATCGGCGTGGGGGTTGCCTATCGGTTCAAGGCAAGCTCTCTTGTAGTCTTATCGGCAGCTACAGCAGGTATGGTCGGTGGATTTGCCGGCAAATTATTGGCTGGAACGGTATTGAATGAAGGCGCTATGGTTTTTGCAGGGCCGGGAGAACCTCTCGGGGCATTCCTTGCCGCATATATTGGAATCGAAGTTGGACAGCTTTTGGCAGGAAAGACGAAGATTGACATCTTGCTGACTCCAATCGTTACTGTCGGCGCCGGTTCTGTAGCAGGGCTTCTTGCAGGTCCTCCAATTTCACGATTCATGACGAAGATTGGAGAGATGATCAATTGGGGAACAGAACAGCAGCCGCTTGTCATGGGAATCGTCGTATCGGTACTCATGGGAATGGCTCTGACGCTTCCAATCAGCTCCGCAGCGCTTGGCGTCATCTTGAATCTCAATGGACTGGCAGCAGGCGCGGCGACGATCGGATGTTGCTGCAATATGGTAGGATTCGCAGTTGCAAGCTTTCGAGAGAACAAAATCGGAGGATTGTTGGCACAGGGAATCGGAACCTCTATGCTTCAGATTCCAAACATCGTCCGCAACCCATTGATATGGCTTCCGGCGATACTGTCAAGCGCGATCCTTGGACCGATCGGAACGCTTGTCCTGAAAATGACAAACAATGCAACCGGTTCCGGTATGGGAACTGCAGGGTTAGTAGGGCAGATCATGACGTGGCAGACAATGACAGCGGCAGAACCATCGACGATTGTGCTGATCAAAATCTTTGTGATCCAGATCATTCTTCCGGCTATCGTGACGGCTGCAATTGCTGAATTCATGAGACGAAAAAAATGGATCAAACAAGGAGATATGAAGCTGGATCTGTAATTATTAAAAGCTTCTAAAAAAAGCCCGAAGTCTATGACAAGACACCTGGAATATGCTATACTGATTAGGTAAAAACTCTTCGGGAAACAGGAGGAAGAAGCATGCAGGATGTAATGAGAGCAATCCAGCATTATGATGATGTGGATGCATGGAAGACAGTGATGTTTTTGTACAATTCCGCATTGAAGGAAGTAGGCACAAAGCTTGAGATCCTCAATGACGAATTCAAGCACGTACATCGTTATAATCCGATTGAACACATTAAGACAAGAATCAAAACCCCGGAAAGTATTGTGAAGAAGCTGAAACGTTACGGCTATGAGATTTCTATTGAAAATATGATCCAATATATCAATGATATCGCAGGCGTACGTCTGATCTGCTCATTCACATCCGATATTTACCGGTTGGCAGAGATGATAGGAAACCAAAGTGACCTGAAAGTACTAACGATAAAGGATTACATTAAGACACCAAAGGAAAGTGGATACAAGAGCTATCATATGCTTGTTTCGGTTCCGATTTTCTTATCGGACAGCGTGGTGAACACGAAGGTAGAGATTCAGATCCGAACAATCGCAATGGACTTTTGGGCAAGTCTTGAACATAAGATTTATTACAAATTTGAAGGAAATGCTCCGGAGTACATAAGTCACGAATTGAAAGACTGTGCGGAGATGGTATCAAGACTGGACGAGAAGATGCTTTCTCTTAATATTGCGATTCAGGAATGGTCGGAAAGAGAAGAAGCGACTAAGAGGCAGCGGGAAGTTACAGCGCCTGTGAAAGAGACGGCGAAGCTGGGCGCAACGTCTGAATAAAAAAGAGAAAATGAAGAACTAGGAGAAGGGGAATATGGAACAGAATCGTAAGAAGCGTGCAATCACGCAGCTGGGATGGACATTTGCAGGGAGTTTGCTCTTTGCGGCAGGCGTGAATCTGATCATTATGCCGATGAAGTTATATAATGGAGGATTCATGGGGGTCGCACAGTTGATCCGAACCTTTGTGGTAAGTGTCTTGCATGTGGATGCAGGGCAGATCGATCTTGCAGGTATGATTTTTTATATTTTAAATGTGCCGCTGTTTTATTTGGCATGGAAAGGAATCGGCAAGAGCTTTTGTGTACGTACCGTCATAGCAGCAACGATGGAAAGTGTGCTTCTTACGGTGATTCCGATTCCAAAGACTCCAATCATCACAGATATGTTGACAGCATGTATCATCGGAGGTCTGATCTCCGGAGTCGGAACCGGACTGATTCTTCGAGGTGGAAGTTCCGGCGGTGGCCAGGACATTATCGGTATTCTATGTGCGAAGAAATATCCGGGATTCAGTGTAGGTAAGATCGGGATTATTATGAATATCGGGGTATATGGAGTCTGTATGATGCTCTTTGATATGGAAGTAGTGATCTATTCCCTTATCTATGCAACGGTAGTTTCCCTTGCCATCGATAAGATCCATATTCAAAATATCAATATGAGTGTGATGATCTTCACGAAAAAGTTAGGGATTGCCAAGGCAATCATGGAAGAAACCGGGCGAGGTGTAACGAACTGGGAAGGAACCGGAGCCTATACGAAGGAAAATACCGAGATTCTCTACGTGGTAATTTCCAAATACGAAGTGAACCAGATTAAGAGAATTGTACAGGGAATCGATCCGAAAGCCTTCATGATCTTCACAGAAGGAACGGCGGTTACCGGTAATTTTGAAAAAAGACTATAGAGAATATGAGCAGAGAATGTGCGTTGCACATTCTCTTTTGCTCCAAGAGGAGAAACTATGTTATATTTGATTTTGGCGATTGCAAGCAGCGCGCTTGTTTCTATATTTATCAGATTGAGTGAGAATTATGTAAAAAATAATATCAGCATGCTCTGTATGAATTATATGATGTGTTTGCTGTTAGCGGTAGGGTACACCGGAATGGATAAGGTATTCGAGAACGGAGAAGGATTTGGGACAGCCATCGGACTTGGTGTAGTGAACGGAATCCTGTTCCTGGCATCCTTTGTTTTGCTGCAGATTAATGTCCGAAGAAACGGAGTGGTCTTGTCTGCGACCTTTATGAAACTTGGAGTACTTGTTCCGACACTTTTGTCGGTAATCGCTTTTCGAGAAAAACCGGAAGTCCAGCAAGTGATTGGATTCTTGGTCGCACTCTTGGCGATCGTATTGATTAATTTTGAAAAAGGTCAAGGGGAAGCCGGATTTAAAATCGGACTGATTCTGTTGCTCCTAGGTGGTGGAAGTGGAGATGCCATGGCAAAAATCTACGATGAAGTGGGGGGCGCACAATTTGAAGAACAGTTTTTATGTTTCACATTTGCTTCAGCGCTGGTTCTATGCGTGATTTTAGCGATAAAGAAACAGCAGAAGCTTACGAAGACAGATATATTGTTTGGTCTATTGGTAGGAATACCGAACTATTTTTCCGCACGTTTCCTATTGAAAGCGGTAGGCGAAGTTCCGGCAGTTGTGGCATATCCGACATATAGTGTTGCTACGATCGTAGTAATCAGTCTTGTAGGAATGCTCTGCTTCAAAGAAAAAATTACAAAGAGACAACAGGTGGCAATCGGCATTATATTAGTGGCGCTTGTACTGTTGAATATATAAGATTGCGTTTCGGCGCAATCTTTTTTTTGTGTGCCGATCATGGCACTAGGATAACAAAAGTATCTTTTACATAAACTTAACATAAGGACTGTTTTGGATTTTACAAAGAACAGGTATGATACTACCTGTGAAGAAGATATGAAGTTTATTCCAAAAGGAGAAGAAAAAGTATGAAATTGAAAAAGTTTTTAGCAGTAGCAGCAATCGTAGCAATGACAGCCGTATCAGTAGTAGGCTGCGGAAGTAAAGAAGAAGGAACTGAGGGAGGAACAGAACCAAAAACAGAATGGGATGCAGGTAATGACATTTCCGTAGTTTCCAGAGAAGATGGTTCCGGAACAAGAGGCGCTTTCATCGAATTATTCGGAGTAGAAGAAAAAGATGAAAACGGTGAGAAGATGGATATGACAACAGAGGAAGCAGCCATCACAAACAGTACGTCTGTTATGATGAATACGGTAGCAGGAAATGAATACGCAATCGGATATATCTCACTCGCATCTTTGGATGACACAGTAAAAGCGTTAAAGATTGACGGAGCAGAAGCAACAGTAGACAACATCAAATCCGGAACATACAAAATCCAAAGACCATTCAACATCGTAACAAAAGAGGGATTAAGCGATGTAGCACAGGATTTCGTAAACTACATCATGAGCCCGGATGGACAGAAAGTAGTAGAAGAAAACAACGGTATCCCAATGGATGATGTAAAACCATACGAAAGCAACGGGGCAACAGGAAAAATCGTAGTAGCAGGATCATCTTCTGTATCACCGATCATGGAAAAATTAAAAGAAGCTTACTTAAAAGTAAACACAGGCGCTGAAATTGAAATCCAGACAAACGATTCTACAACAGGTGTTACATCTGTAATCGATGGACTTTGCGATATCGGTATGGCGTCCAGAGAGTTAAAAGACACAGAAACATCTGCAGGTGTTACACCAACAGTGATCGCATTAGACGGAATCGCTGTAATCGTAAACAATGACAGTGCAGTAGATGAACTTTCAAGCGAACAAGTAAAATCCATCTACACAGGTGAAGTTCTTACATGGGATGAGGTAGTAGAATAAGATGAAAAAAGCATGGACTGAGAAATTCATGCAGGGAGTGTTCTTCATTGCCGCCTGCGCTTCGGTGCTGGCGGTAGCTCTCATTTGTGTGTTTTTATTCGCAAATGGAATCCCTGCCATGAAAGAGATCGGGTTTTTGGACTTCCTGACAGGGGAACGATGGAGACCAAATAATAAAATATTCGGAATCCTGCCGATGATTGCAGGAAGTATTTATGTCACAGCAGGAGCGATTCTCGTAGGAGTTCCAATCGGAATCCTTACATCTGTATTTATGGCAAAATATTGTCCGAAACGAGCGTATCCGGTGCTCAAAGGAGCGACAGAGCTTCTTGCCGGAATCCCGTCGGTTGTATACGGTTTCTTCGGGCTTGTTGTGTTGGTACCTGTAACAAGAGAATTCTGCAGAAGCTTACGTGCGGCAGGAATTTTACGAAGCTCAGGAGACGGAAACAGTATTCTGACCGCATCGATCCTTCTTGGTATGATGATTCTGCCGACGATCATCGGTGTGACGGAATCAGCAATCCGTGCAGTACCGGACTCCTACTATGAAGGGGCGCTTGCGCTTGGGGCAACGAAAGAACGCAGCATCTTCCGCGTCATAATCCCGGCGGCAAAATCCGGCGTGGTAGCAGGAATCGTACTTGGAATCGGACGTGCTATCGGAGAAACGATGGCGGTCATCATGGTAGCCGGAAATCAGCCGCGTATGCCACAAGGAATTGCCAAAGGTGTTCGTACACTGACAGCGAATATCGTTATTGAAATGGGATATGCAACAGACCTTCACAGAGAAGCGTTGATCGCAACGGCAGTGGTACTCTTTGTATTCATCCTGATTATCAACTTGTCCGTATCCTTGTTAAAACGGAGGTCCAGTCATGAATAAAGCAAAAGAAAAACTACAAGCATATTTACGGAAACCAGGCTCTTTAATCCTCATGCTGCTCGTCATGCTGGCGGCGGTCATGACATTTTTGGTGCTGTTCTTCCTCATCGCCTATATCCTGATCAAGGGAGTTCCGCATTTAAAACCGGATTTATTCGCACTCCACTATACAACAGACAATGTGTCCCTGATGCCGGCGCTTTTTAACACGGTGATCATGACATTTTTCTCACTGCTGATTGCAGTGCCGCTTGGAATCTTTTCCGCAATTTTCCTTGTGGAATACTCCGGAAAAGGCAATAAATTTGTGGATATCATCCGTATTACAACAGAAACACTTTCCGGAATCCCATCCATCGTATATGGTCTGTTCGGAATGCTGTTCTTTGTATCCGCTTTGAAATGGGGCTTTTCTCTTATGGCGGGAGCCTTTACATTGGCGATCATGATCCTGCCGCTTATCATGCGTACAACAGAAGAAGCATTGAAATCCGTCCCGGACAGCTATCGTGAAGGAAGCTTTGGTCTGGGAGCAGGAAAGCTCCGTACCGTATTTCGCGTGGTGCTTCCAAGCGCCGTACCGGGAATCCTTGCCGGAGTGATTCTGGCAATCGGCCGAATCGTCGGAGAAACAGCGGCTCTTATCTATACTGCAGGAACTGTACCGGAATTGGCAGCCAATCCGATGGATTCGGGAAGAACCTTAGCCATCCATATGTACAACCTGTCAAATGAAGCGCTTTATACAAATCAAGCGTATGCAACAGCAGTAGTCCTTCTTGTTCTCGTAGTAGGAATCAACTGTCTGTCAGGCTTTGTAGCAAGAAAGATCACGAAAGGAAAGAACAATGAGTAAGATTAGTGTCAAGGATCTGAATTTATATTATGGGGATTTCCATGCGCTTAAGAATGTAAATTTAGAGATTGAATCCAATAAAATCACAGCATTTATCGGCCCAAGCGGGTGCGGTAAATCCACACTGTTAAAATCATTAAACCGTATGAACGATCTGGTAGAAGGATGTAAGATCCAAGGGCAGATCTTGTTAGACGGAGAAGACGTATACCGTGGAATGGACGTGAACCTTCTTCGTAAACGTGTAGGAATGGTATTCCAGAAACCAAATCCATTCCCAATGAGCATTTATGATAACATCGCGTTTGGACCAAGAACTCACGGAATCCGCTCCAAAGCAAAGCTAGATGATATCGTAGAAAAATCACTTCGTGATGCAGCTATCTGGGAAGAGACGAAAGATCGTCTCAAGAAGAGCGCCCTCGGAATGTCCGGAGGACAGCAGCAAAGACTCTGCATCGCAAGAGCGCTTGCAGTACAGCCGGAAGTTCTTCTTATGGATGAGCCAACCTCTGCATTAGACCCGATTTCCACATCGAAGATAGAAGACCTTGCGATGGAATTGAAAAAAGATTATACTATTGTCATGGTGACACACAACATGCAGCAGGCGGTTCGTGTATCGGATAATACCGCATTCTTCCTGTTAGGAGAAGTTATTGAATATAACGAGACAGAGAAGCTCTTCTCTATCCCGTCAGACAAGCGTACAGAAGACTATATTACAGGGAGGTTTGGTTAATTATGAGAAACAAATTCGATATGCAGCTTGACCGCATGAATGAGATGTTGATCGAGATGGGAGAACTGTGTGGCAAAGCCATTGCCAACGCAACAAAAGCCGTAGAAGCAAAGGATCTGGAGATGGCGAAGATGGTCATCAGCGAAGACGAGGAGATCGATCAGCTGGAAAAAGATATCGAACGCCTTTGCTTAAAGCTTCTCTTACAGCAGCAGCCGGTAGCAAGAGACTTACGTCAGATCTCCGCAGCCCTTAAGATGATTACCGATATGGAACGTATCGGAGATCAGGCTGCCGATATCGCAGAAATCTTAATCTCCGGTCAGATCAAAGAAATGAGCGCACATGGATATCTGGTAGATATGGCATCCCAGACAAGCGAGATGGTGAAAAAAAGTATTCAGGCATTCGTAGAAAAAGATCTGGATATGACACGAAAGGTCATCGTGGCAGACAATGACGTGGATCAGCTTTTTGATCAGATTAAGGAAGCGCTGATCACATTCCTTGCAAAGGAGCAGAGCAAGGGAGGGGAAGCTCTTGATATGCTCATGATCGCCAAGTATCTGGAACGTATCGGAGATCACGCGACCAACATTGCAGAATGGGTGGAATTCTCCATCACCGGTGTACACCGCAAATTAAATTAGAACTTAAAGGAGATCAACAGAATGATATATTGCGTAGAAGATGACAGTAACATTCGAGATCTGGTTGTATACACATTGGAATCTACAGGAATGAAAGCCTATGGATTCGAAGATGGAAAAGCATTCATAGAAGCTTTGGCGTTCGAGACGCCAGAGCTTGTTTTGCTTGATATTATGCTCCCGGGGGAAGATGGACTGACTATCCTAAAAAAACTAAAATCTGCAGCCAAAACAAAAGATATTCCGGTCATTATGCTAACGGCCAAGGGTTCGGAGTATGACAAAGTCATCGGACTGGATTCAGGAGCCGACGACTATATTGCCAAACCGTTTGGCATGATGGAGCTGGTATCAAGAATCAAAGCAGTTCTTCGAAGAACACAGAAAAATACAAAAGACACGCTCTACCGCATTGAAAACCTGGAATTGGATATTGAAAAACATAAAGTCAGAGTAGACGGACAAGACGTGACTTTGACGCTAAAAGAATTCGAAATGCTGGAAAAACTGGTAAAGAACCAGCACATTGTCTTGACAAGAGACAAGCTCTTGGAAGAAATCTGGGGATACGACTTTGATGGAGAAACACGAACAGTAGACGTCCATGTCCGGACACTTCGACAGAAACTTGGAAGCGCCGGCGAACTGATCGAGACTGTTCGAGGAGTTGGATACCGCATGGGAGGCAACAATGAGAAGTAGGATTCAAAGAAGCATGATTCTCGTGCTTTGCATTACGCTTGCCATCTCGTATCTCCTTCTTACGGTTGCAGTCTATAACCAGACGTTCCAAAATCTGCAGGCAGAAGTAGAGCAGGAAGCCCGCTACATCAAAGAGGCCATTGATATCTCCGGAACAGACTATCTGGAAGCGATGGATAACGTCCAGCAAAATACAAGAGTTACAGTTATCACACCGGAAGGCAATGTAGTATACGATACGAAAGATGATGAATTGACTCTTGCCAATCACAAAAACCGCATCGAAGTAAAAGCAGCGCTGCTTCATGGAGAAGGGAGGGACGTTCGCGTATCCGACACGATCAAAGAACGCTCCATCTACTATGCGCTCCTTCTGAAAGATGGGAACGTACTACGTGTTTCACGGACCGTAGATAATGTGTTGCCGATGTTCATTCAAGTATTGCCTTATATTACGATCATTGCAGTTGTGATGATCTGCTTTGCGATAATTCTTGCTCGTTGGCAGACGTCCCGTCTCATTCGCCCGATTAATGAATTGGACTTAAACGAACCGCTGAAAAACGAAATCTACGAAGAATTCAAGCCTCTCTTGGAACGAATTGATAAACAGAACAAAGAAAAAGATGCAGCAGCCCAAATGCGAAAAGAATTTTCCGCAAATGTATCCCATGAGCTGAAAACACCGCTTACCTCTATCTCCGGCTATGCCGAGATTATGAAAAGCGGGTTGGTAAAACCGGAAGATATGCCAAAATTCTCGGAACGCATCTACGATGAGGCGTGCCGACTGATCACCTTAGTCGAGGATATCATCAAGCTATCCAAACTGGACGAAGAACGAGTAGAAATCGAAAAAGAAGACGTGGATCTCTATGAACTTGCTATGGATGTGTGCAGCAGACTGTCACTTCCGGCAGAACGGAAGGGCGTACAGATCAAAGTCCATGGGGAATCGGTGATCTGCCATGGAGTAAGACCGGTGTTGCAGGAAATGATTTACAACATCTGTGCCAATGGGATCAAGTACAATAAAGATGGCGGAAAGCTGGATGTATGGGTTGGCAATACTTTGTCCGGAAAAAAAGTCATTGTCCGGGACAGCGGAATCGGAATTCCCAAGGAAGATCTGGATCGAATCTTTGAACGCTTCTACCGTGTAGACAAAAGTCATTCCAAACAAAGCGGAGGAACCGGACTTGGGCTATCGATTGTAAAACACGGCGCCATGCTCCATCAGGCAGAAGTTCATGTGGAAAGTGAACTCGGAAAAGGAACAAAGATGGAATTAATCTTCAAAAACGATCTTTCGGCGTAAAAAGTGCTATGGCAATACACTTTTTCGTTGTAAAAAATGTAATTAAATGCGTTTTTTCGGTGTATATTTTGTAATCCCTGTGGTATACTTCATATAAAGGAGTTCAGGAGGTGGAGTTATGTACCGAATTGCAATAGAAAAACTATACAAATGGAAAGAAAGCAAGAGACGGAAACCATTGATCATCGAAGGAGCAAGACAGGTTGGTAAGACGTGGTTGATGAAAGAATTTGGGGAAAAAGCATATCAGGATACGATATATATCAATTTTGATTCGAATTCCAGAATGTCAGAACTGTTTTCTGAGGATTTGAATGTAGATCGTCTCATTATGGGAATCGAGTTATATGCCGGTAAAAAAATCAATCCCGATCATACTTTATTGATATTTGATGAAGTGCAAGAAGTGCCAAAAGCGCTTTCATCTTTGAAATATTTTTATGAGAATGCCCCACAGTATCATATTGTCTGTGCCGGTTCGCTTTTAGGAATTGCCTTGCACGGTGGAACATCTTTTCCGGTTGGAAAAGTGGATTTTTTGAATTTGTATCCATTATCGTTCAAAGAGTTTTTGATGGCAACGACTGGGGAACGCTTTGCGGAGTTATTAGAAAACCAGGATTATCAGATGGTGAATGCATTTAAGCAGACGTTTATCGATGCGCTAAAGCAATATTATTTTGTTGGTGGGATGCCGGAAGCAGTAGAAAGCTTTGTGGAAGAAAAAGATTTCAATGAAGTGAGGGAAATCCAAAAACGTATACTTTCTGCTTATGAACAGGATTTTTCAAAACATGCACCAATAGAAATTGTTCCAAAGATTCGTATGGTTTGGAACAGCATTCCATCGCAGCTTGCAAAAGAAAATAAAAAATTTATCTATGGTCTTGTACGTGAAGGTGGTCGGGCAAAAGAATATGAAACAGCAATTATGTGGCTTTGTGACTGTGGCCTGATTCATAAAGTGAGCCGTGTAAATGCGGCTGGACTTCCAGTGAAAGCGTATGAAGATTTGAAAGCTTTTAAGATGTTTCTTGTGGATGTGGGACTGCTTGGCTGTATGACAGGGTTACGTCAACGTACATTATTAGATGGGAACGAGTTGTTTACAAAATTTAAAGGCGCATTGACGGAGCAATATGTATGTCAGCAGTTAAAAACGATACAAGACCTGGATATCTATTACTATACGAATGACCGGGGATCCTGTGAAGTAGACTTTGTTGTGGATACCGGTGAAGAGATTGTTCCTCTAGAAGTCAAAGCAGAAGTCAACTTAAAAGCAAAAAGCTTGAAGAATTATCATGAGAAATATAATCCTCCGATTTCAATTCGTACGTCAATGGCTGATTATAAAAAAGAAGATTGGATTGTGAATCTTCCGCTTTATGCGATCGAAGAGCTTAAAACATGGAGCGAATAGATGACGGAGAATGAAACTTAGAAAAGAGGGGAGCGGCCCATCATGGGACCGTTCCCCTTTTCCAAAGCTTGCATTAGATATTTTAGAAAGAATTCTTTCTTACTCTTCTACAAATACTTCTTTTCCCATTCCACAGATTGGGCATACCCAATCTTCTGCAACATCTTCAAACGCTGTTCCTGGTGCGATTCCGTTGTCTGGATCGCCGAGTTCAGGATCATATACATATCCGCATGGTTCACATACATATTTCTTCATTGTTTTTACCTCCATTTAGATGATCTGTATCGGAGTACCGATACTTCTGTATTATACCATAAATAATGTCTTCCTTGCAAAAAAAATCGAATTATTTTTTCGTGAAAATAAGAGAAAATAATTTTATATAGATGAAAAAATTAGTGACATTTTCATGGAGAAAAATATTGTCGAATCC
>Scrappy_p2__coassemble_580_pt1 | contig 49863 bp, 43 predicted proteins | sample Scrappy_p2__metabat2_high_PE_016 | metagenome-assembled genome bin Scrappy_p2 | reverse complement strand
TCCGACATTCGGAAGTCCGACGATACCTAGTTTCATTTCTTCTATTTCCTCCTATGACTCCTTTGATTTCAAGTATTTTCAAAACACTTACCTATAAACAGGCTGGTCATTTAAAATCTTTTCCCATATTTTAGTTTCTTTTAAAAGGAACCCTAATACAGTAACTTATATTATACCATACCATTTTATCTTTGTGAATATTCAGTTTTTATTTCCGCCTAATCATTTTTCATAGCTTTTTCCCAAAACATAGAATATTCTTTTTCTCCCGTATTTTCATCAATCCCTTCTGACAAGATAGAAAAGCCTTCTCTATGATAGAATTCGACAGCTCGTGCATTTTTCTCATATACACTCAAAGAAAGATTGTCATATTTTTGTTTTACATAAGTTAAAAGCTGTGTACCTATTCCTGTGGAACGGTAATTTTTATCAACAAAAATTCCGGCAATATATTCGTTCACCATGCCAATAAATCCCTGTATTTTTCCATCTGTATCATAGACAAAAACTTTTGCCTGCAATAATGCTTCTTGTACCTCGTCAAAATGTGAACGCCAGTATTCTTCTTGTATAAAATAGTGTGCGTCCTTATTTCCACAAAGCCATAGCTTCATAACCTGTTCTATATCTGATATTTGCAATTCTCGAATCATCTTTTCCCCTCCTATCATCGCTTTAACCGGTTCTTATCAAATATTAGATAAACTGATTTATCAAAACTCACTCAATACACTCACCAATGCCGAGTAGCGTTCTGTTTGATTTGTAATGTCCTCTTCCGTCACACCGTAATAAGAATACAAGTCTTGTGCAATTCGTCTAAGCTTTCTCATCTGTTTCCGATTCCCGCCATAACTCACGGCAAAAATATCCCACCGAAAATCCAAAACCATTTCCAAATGTCCTTTCCCTATTACCAATTCAAACATTTTGAAATCCATTGGTACTTCTTCATCGGAAATTGCCTCTATTTTTCTTTCTCTTTCTTGTAATAATTCATAAAATTCTCGCAGAGACTTTTCATTCAAAACATCAGGTGTTGTAATATTTAAGAGTTCTCCTAGTAATTCAGGTCTATGTTTATAAACAATTCCTTCTCGCACACACCTTTTCTCACTCTTATACTTCCGTTGTGTTTCATCTAACGGAAGAAAACCATATTTTTCTTTTGCATAAGTAATAGTCTCTTCTTTTGTATGCGCTTCCGGCCGAATTCTCTTTTCCACTCTTTTACGTCTCATCTGATATCGCTTATTTCTAAATCTATCCTTTAATGGCAATTTAAAATCATCGCCTTTTCCGGCAATAAAAACACTTACCGGACCATCTTCGCCTCCAATAATAGTCGTTTGTTGTACAAGTTTATCTTTCATATTCTTCGTCATAATCTCTTCTTTCTTTTACGATGCTATATCTTTTTTCTAAATTCACATACTATTCAGACTAGAAAAACAGGTGATAGAATTACCTATCACCCATATCATAATCAATTACTATTTTCTTGCATGCAGGACAATTATATGCAGTTGCATAATGTTTATACTCCCCTTTCATCTTTAATTTCAAAAATCTCTCGTCTCCATCAGAACAACCAAACCTTTCGGAAACTTAATCGTTACTTTTTCTTCTTTCGCTTGATTGCTTACGCATAAGCTGTCATACGGAACCAGTGTATGATCGAAAAGGGGATATTTTGCCCCTTCGATGAAGAAATGTTCCACAATGCCATCTAACGGAAATACGGAAAAATATGGACCGAACATCTCTTTCTTTTCAAAAGATATTTCTTTTTCTATCATTCGTATACGATTATGACTGTCTCGGATTTCTGCCGGAACGCCTGCGCGATGCGGAATCGAAAGCACTTGAATATTACCAAGCACATGGTCAAGCCTTGTCCCCGTCGCACCATAGAGAAAGAGGCTGTCGCATCCTTTTTCTAATGCAAGCCTAACCGCAATTTCCGTATCTGTAGAGTCTTTTACCGGATCGAATTCCCGGATTGGAATATTTGTCTCTTCTTTATAATACCGAACAATTTCTTCCGGAAGGCTATCAAAATCACCCACGATATAGTCCGGTGTTATCTGCTGCTCATATAAGAAACGATTTCCACTGTCCACACCGATCAGAAAACAATTATCCCCAGATTCTTGATGTTGTTTCCACTCTTGTAGCACAAACTCCTTCTCCAACATCCCACCGCTTATAATGATTGCTCTACTTTTCATAGCCTTTTAAAATCTCCATGAATTGTTTTGTATTTTCTGCTCCATTTCCACCTTTGAACACTGCAGAGCCTGCAACAATAATATTTGCTCCTGCATCGAGAACTTCTCGAACATTTGTCAAATAAATACCACCATCTACTTGAATATCTGTCTGAAGTCCTTTTTCATTCAACATAGTTCTTGTTTCTCGTATCTTTTCCAAAGAATTCTCAATAAATTTCTGACCTCCGAAGCCTGGGTGTACAGACATGATCAGTACCATATCTACTTTGTCCACATATGGTTCCAGCGCAGACACCGGAGTGTCCGGGCAGATAGAAATTCCGGCTTTTAATCCACATTCTTTAATTTTTGCAAGTGTCACATCCACATCCTCGCATGCCTCAAGATGAACCGTGATCAGATCAGCGCCTGCTTCTTGAAAAGCTTCTACATATCGAATTGGTTCGTTGATCATCAAATGAGCATCCATCACTTGATTTGTACAACTTTTGATTGATTTTAATACCGGCATTCCAAATGAAATGCTCGGCACAAACAATCCATCCATCACATCAAAGTGGAGATATCCTGCTCCATTTTCTTCTGTAGATTTGATTTCATTCCCAAGATTTTTAAAATCTGCCGCTAAAATTGACGGCGCTAAAATATATTTCATTCTTAGTACCTCTTCTTCCCTTTCAGTTCCGTATACATCTCTACATAATTTTGATATCGTATCGTATGTATTTTTTCTTCTTCAAGCGCTTCCTTTACAGCGCATCCCGGCTCATGGATATGATCGCATCCGTGAAATTTGCATTGTCCTTCATACGGTTCAAATTCCGGAAAATAATATTTCAGCTCTTCCTTTTCAAATTCATTTACATAGAGAGAACTAAATCCCGGCGTATCCATGATATAAGAATTTTCATTGATTGGTATCAGTTCCGAATGACGTGTTGTGTGTTTTCCACGCTCAATTTTTTCACTAATACTTCCGGTCTCCATCTCAATTCCATTTTGCAGAAGATTGATCAATGAGGATTTACCCACTCCAGACGGCCCTGCAACCGCTGTCGTTTTCCCCTCCAATACCTCTTTTACTAATTCTACATTTTCCTCTTCTTTGGCGCTCGTAAAAATTACTGTGTAGCCCAAATGACTGTATACTTCTTGAAGTTCTCGAATCTCTTGTTCTTCTGCAATATCTTTCTTGTTAAATACAAGGACCACTGGTATTTCTTTGCATTCCATCATAACAAGAAATCGATCTAAGAGATTAAAATGTGGTTTTGGTTTTGTCACTGCAAAAACAACTAGCGCCTGGTCGATATTCGCAACTGCCGGACGAATTAATTCGTTTTTCCGCTCTAATATTTTTGTAATATTTCCAAGCTTCTTTTCTTCATCCAAAATGTCAATTTCAACATTATCCCCTACAAGTGGTTTTAACTTTTCCTTTCGAAAAGCGCCTTTTGCTTTACATTCATAAATACCGGATTCTACTACGTGAACGTAGTAGAATCCGGCAATCCCTTTTACAATTTTTCCTTGCATATATCTTTACTATTGCACTCCCTGTTCATTTCCATCTGGACTTTCCGGGTCTGGAGTTGGTTGCGGTTCCGGACCATTACTAATTACAATATCAACTTTTGTATTCATAGAAACAGAACTTCCTTCCCCTGGAGTAACTCCAATTACAGTACCTGCCGGTGCATCTTCACTATATTCGTATGTCACGTCACCTGTTACAAGTCCTGCACTGGAAATTAAAGATTTCGCTGTACTTAATGTTTTTCCCATCAAAGGTGGTACGGTTGCTTTTTCCTCTGGTTTCTTGCCTTTGCTAATCTGAAGCGAAATCGAAGAACCACTTTCAACCCGAGTACCTGCCTTTTTACTCTGATAGCATACTTTTCCTTTTTCATAGCTTTCACTATACACTTCTTCTGTTGTATAATGGATTCCCAGACCATCTAATATTTTCCCTGCTTCTTTCTTCGTCTTTCCAAGAAGATTTGGAATCTCTGGTTTATCTTCTCCGGAACTGATGATCAATGTAACTTCTGTTCCTTTTTTTGCCATAGTTCCAGCCGCCGGATTGGTACGAATAACTTCATCTTGTTCAAATTCAGAACTTGTTTCAAATTCTGTGCTTACTTTCACAATGAAACCTTCTTCTTCTAAAAGGTCTCTCGCTTCATCCTGTGTTCTTCCGGATACGTCAGGAATAGAGACTTCCTCTTCTGTCTTGCCGGAGCTTATCACAACGGTTACAACATAGTCTTTCTTTACCTTTGTTCCTGCTTTTGGATCCTGACTGATTACATATCCTTCTTCATATTCTGCAGACTCTTGTTTTGATTTTACTTTAAATTTGAGACCTAATGCTTTTAAAGCTTTTTCAGCCTCTTCCTGTGTCTTTCCTACAAGTTTTGGAACTTTTACTTCTTTTTTATCCTCTTCCATAATAGAAGTAGGTCCAAATTTCAATAATCCGGTTGCACGTCCTACAATAAATACCATGACAAAAAGAATAATTACAACCGCAACAATCGTGAGAATCTTCATGATTTTTGCCATCTTCGGATTTACATCATTATTTCTTCCACGTCTTCTGTCATCATAATCATCATCATCGTCATAATCGTCATAGTCATCGTCGCGGTCATAGTCATCACTATATTCATCGTCATCATAGTCATCATCATCGTCATAATCGTCATATTTTGATCTGCCACGATTTCTGCCCGCTTCGCTTTTGATTCGATTCACATCATCTGCTGTAAACATAACTGTTTCATCTGCTACTCGCATCGGACCGATTGTTACAAAGTCTCCTTCCGGATCTACAAGAGAGCGTTTTAAATCATCTTTTAACGATTTAACATCCGGATATCTTCGATCTGCATTTTTCTGCGTACACTTCATAATAATCTGTTCTAAACTATATGGAATTCCATCCACACGCTCTGACGGAGGAGTGATTTCTTCCTGCAAATGTTTGATTGCAACCGAAACTGCAGAATCTCCGTCAAATGGTAATGTTCCCGTTACCATTTCATACATCGTGATACCAAGTGAATATATATCACTCTTATAGTCACTGTATCCACCTCTTGCCTGTTCCGGAGATGTATAGTGTACCGAACCCAGTACATTCGTACTGATTGTATTGGAAGATGCTGCTTTTGCAATTCCAAAATCTGTAACTTTTACCTTTCCTTCTTTGGAAATAATGATATTCTGTGGTTTGATATCTCGATGCACAATGTGGTGCATATGTGCTGCTTCAATACCATTTGCTGCTTGAATTGCAATACTGATAGTCTCTTTTGGAGAAAGCGCTCCTTTTTTATGGATATATTCTTTCAGTGTAATTCCTTCAACAAGTTCCATTACCATAAAATATAATCCTTGTTCTTCCCCTACATCATATACATTTACAATGTTTGGGTGCATTAATCCTGCTGCCGCCTGCGCTTCTGACTGGAATTTTTTAACAAAAGTCGTATCCTCACGAAATTCTTTTTTTAAAATCTTGATCGCAACAAAACGATTCAGCTTATGATCTTTTCCTTTGTATACGTCTGCCATCCCGCCAGCGCCTACTTTACTGAGCACCTCATAGCGGTCCCCGATAAATATTCTGTCTTTCATTATATACTCACCTCGCCTGCAAATGGTTGTACGAGAACGATTCCTATGTTATCCTTGCCGCCATTCTCATTTGCTTTTTCTACTAATTCTTTTGCAGTTTCAACGATGTCTCTTCCACTCTTTACAATTCGGAAAATTTCGTCGTCATCAACCATATCGGTGAGTCCGTCCGAACACATCAAAATCGTATCACCTTTCTGCAAACGATAATCAAAGAAATCTACTTCCACATCCTCTTTCGCTCCGATTGCTCTCGTAATCACGTTTTTATCCGGATGATATTTCGCTTCTTCTTGCTTAATTCCCCCTAGACGAACCATTTCTTGTACAAGAGAATGGTCTCTTGACAACTGCTTGATCTCATCTCTGATCAGATAAAGTCTACTGTCTCCCACATTCGCAAAATATAATGTATGCTCTATGATCGTAGCAACAACAAGTGTTGTTCCCATTCCATTCAGACTTACATCCGATGCCGCAGCTTCAATAATCTTATGATTTACTTCTTTTACTGCATCCGTAATGATTGCTTCCGGTCCCATCTCATCACTTTCACGAATTCTGTCCTGCAATACTTTTACTGCATACCTTGACGCATAGTCTCCGGCTTTGTGACCACCCATGCCATCAGCAACAACAAAAAGATTGGGAATATTTCCAATCGGTTCGTCTGATACAAATACAGAATCCTGATTGATCTCACGTTTCCTTCCTACGTCAGTCAGTGAAAATACTTTCATACACTTCTCCTTATTTCTGCTCTTTGTTTACATGTCTTCTTCTAAGTTGTCCACAAGCCCCATCAATATCAGAGCCCATTTCTCTTCTTATAGTAACATTTATCCCGTTTTTTTCAAGTTTATTTTTGAATTTCTCCGCATGCTGCCGCGTCGGTTTTTCGAAATCTCTCTCCTTGATCGGGTTGACCGGAATTAAATTCAAATGACAATTTCGAGGCTTTAAAATACGGATTAGTTCTTCCGCATCCTCTTCCGTGTCATTTACACCATGTACAAGGCTATACTCAAACGTAATTCTTCGTCCTGTCTTTTTAAAATAATAGTCGCACGCCTCTAACACATCTGTTAACTCATATTTATTTGCTACAGGCATTAATTTCTTGCGTTTTTCCTGATTCGAACCATGCAAGGATAACGCTAATGTAATCTGGAAATTCTCCTCTGCAAGTTTCTTCATATTCGGAATAATTCCACATGTAGAAACCGTAATGTTTCTTTGACTGATATTAAGTCCATGTTCATCGCTGATCATATGAATAAACGTTACAAAATTCTCATAATTATCCAACGGTTCTCCTGTTCCCATAATCACAATGTTGGAAACTCGTTCTCCGGAAATCTTCTGTATCTCATAAATCTGTCCCAACATCTCGGAAGGCGTCAGATTTCTTTCCAGTCCATCCAACGTCGAAGCACAAAATCGACATCCCATTCTACATCCAACTTGCGAAGAAATACAAACAGAATTTCCATGTTTGTATCTCATCAAAACACTTTCTACAACATTTCCATCATATAATTCAAATAAAAATTTGTTCGTTCCATCCAGCGCTGAGACTTGACGCTCTAACATCGACACTTTTCGAATTTCATAAGACTGTTCTAATTTTTCTCTCAGAGCCTTGGATAGATTGGTCATCTCCTCAAAAGAATCTACTAACTTCTCATGCAACCAACTGTAGATTTGTTTACTTCGAAAAGATTTCTCTCCGATTTCCTGCATCTCTGTATTTAACTGTTCAAAGGTATAAGAGCGTATGTCTTTCTTTCCCATAGTTCCTGCTCCTTATTTGTTCTTACGGAATGCTGCAATAAAGAATCCATCACTTTCATGAATTCCCGGCAATAACTGTAGACAGCCTTCCTTCACACTTTTTTTCAATTCTTCACATAAGACCGGTTCAACAGATACCGATTCAAATTCCGGATTCTGTTGTAAAAACCACCGCACATTTTCCATGTTTTCCTCTTCATTGATCGTACATGTACTATAGACAAGAGTTCCTCCCGGTTTGACATATCGATGCACAATTTGCAAAATATTTTTTTGAAGCTTTGCAAGTTCTCTCTGTGTCTCCTCCGTCATTTTGTATTTGATATCCGCCTTTTTCCCGATGACACCAAGTCCGGAGCACGGAAGATCTGCAATAACAATATCTGCTTTTTCTTTGGAATCTTCATCATATACAAGAGCATCATGTCGTACTGCTTCCACATTTTTCATCTGAGAACGTTCAATGTTATCCCATATCAGGTCAACTTTATAATCCGTCAAATCTCTCGCTTCTACATGGCCTGTTCCATGCAGCTTATCTGCAATATGTAGAGATTTTCCACCCGGCGCAGCGCAGACATCGATCACATAATCTCCTTCTTTTGGCGCTGCTATTTCAGCAACAAGCATAGAACTCAAATCTTGTACTTGAAAATCTCCGTCTTCAAAACTTTCCAAATCTCCTAGATAGTCATATCCTGAAATCTCTAATGCATATTCCAAATATGGATGCTGTGTTACCGTTACGCCTTCTGCTTCTAATTTCTTTTTCAAGTCTTCTTTAGATATTCGATTCAGGTTACAACGGATTATCGTTCCTTTTTCTTGTAAAAATCCTTGTAGGATTCTCTCTATCGTCTCCCAATCATAAGATTTTTTCCATTTTTCTAAAATCCAAGTTGGCATCGAATACTTGATCGATAAATATTCTACCATATTATCCTGCTTTGGATATTGAATATCATTTACATTTCTATCAATATTACGTAACACACCGTTTACAAACCCTTTTAGATTCACAAAGCCTTTTTTTGCGGCAAGTTTTACCGCTTCGTTACAAACAGCAGAATTAGGAACACTGTCCATATATAAAATCTGATAGACTGCGCTCCTAAGAATCGTCCGGATCACCGGTTTCATTTTATTGACTTTTACTTTGGAAAACTGATTGATGATATAATCAATTTCCATCATATGTTCCAGCGTGCCCTCCACTACTCTTGTAATGAAGGCACGCTCTCTTTTTTCTAAATACTGATACTTGGACAACGTATTACGAAGTGCAATGTGTGCATATTCTCCATCCCGCGTAATCTCTAATAAAATTCCCAGTATCAGTTCTCTTTCATTAATTGCTTTAGTCATTGTCTCTCCTTCCACCTGTTAGAATCAGAATTCGAAGTAACTGCAAAATTGCTGTTGCTGCGCTTGCAACATACGTAAGAGCCGCTGCTCCAAGAACTTTTTTAACTGATCCTACTTCTTCTTTGGACATCATCCCGTTACTTCCAAGAATACGAATTGCACGATTCGATGCGTTGAATTCCACCGGAAGTGTCACAAGGTGAAATAATACTGCAAAAGAAAAAGCTATAATTCCAAGATTGATCAATAAGGAAGAGGAGTCTCCCGTAATGAATAAGCCAATCATAATAAGAGGCCAGGCAATAGTAGAGCCAAAATTTGCAACCGGAACAAGAGCTCCTCTCCATCGTATCGGTGCATAATTAACAGCGTGCTGTATTGCATGTCCGCACTCATGTGCCGCCACTCCAACTGCCGAAACCGACGTGGAATGATACGTACTATCAGAAAGACGAAGCACCTTATTCCGTGGATCATAATGATCCGTCAAACTACCGGATACTCGTTCAATCCTAACATCATAAATTCCGGCTCCACGCAGAATACGTTCTGCCGCATCACGTCCTGTCAATCCTGCGCTGTTTCTGATTCTTTCATACTTTGCGAATGTACTTTTCACCCTTGCAGAAGCAAGCAGACTTAAAACTATACCAATCAATACCAACACATACGTTGGATCCATTCTATAATACATCGGATAATACATCCAATTCCTCCTGTCTCAATTCTATTCTCCCAACTTTGTGGACTCGTCCACATGATATCCTCGAAGAAACGCTGCTGTATCCATACGTTTCTTGCCTTGAAGTTGTAACTCCATGATCCGAAGCTGTCCACTTCCTGTCTGTACTGTAATGCTATCTTTTTCGACTCTTACAACTGTACCCGGTTCTTGTTCTTCAGAACCTTCCACAACTTTGGCAGCCCAGATTTTTATCACTTTCCCATTCCACATTGTATAAGCGCTTGGCCATGGATTCAGACCACGGATCAATCGTTCAATAGAAACTGCATCCATCGTCCAGTCAATATTTCCCAGCTTTTTATCTAACATTCTTGCATAAGCTGTTGGAGTTTCACCTTGTTTTTCCGGTGTGACCGTTTTATCTTCCAATGCTTTTAATGTTTCTACACATAATTTAGCTCCGGCTTCTGCTAATTTATCATGAAGACTTCCGCCTGTCTCATTCTCTTCTATTTTTACTTCCGTCTTTAAAAGCATATCTCCTGTATCAAGTCCTGCGTCCATCTGCATTGTCGTGACACCCGTTACATCTTCTCCATCAATGATAGACCACTGAATCGGCGCTGCACCACGATATTTTGGTAATAAAGATGCATGTACATTCACACATCCATATGGTGTCATATCCAAAATCTCTTGCGGCAAAATCTGTCCAAACGCAATAACGACCATAATATCCGCATTGTATTTACGCAGTTCTTCCATACATTCCGGATCTCTCACTTTTTTCGGTTGAAATACTGGAATCTGATGTCGAAGTGCAGCTTCCTTTACCGGTGTGAACTGCATTTCTTTTCCTCTTCCCTTTGGCTTATCCGGCTGTGTTACAGCAAGCACGACCTCGTGTCCGGCTGCCACTAATGCCTCCAATGTTCCTACCGAAAAGTCCGGAGTTCCCATAAATATTACTTTCATTCTTATTCCTCCTCTTCCTCGTAAGACACATCATAAAGTTCTCCTTCGACATGTTCTACATACATAATGCCATCCAAATGGTCTAATTCATGGCAAAATGCTCTTGCAAGAAGTTCTGTTCCTTCATATTCTACCGGTTCCATATTTACATCCAAAGCTTTCACTTTTACATAATTTGGTCTTGTTACCTGTCCTGCTTTTCCCGGAAGACTTAAGCACCCTTCTGATCCGGTCTGAGAACCACTTGTTTCTACAATTTCAGGATTGATCAACAAAAGCGGTCCTTCACCAATATCGATCACTACGATTCTTTTTAAAATCCCAACTTGTGGAGCCGCTAGACCAACACCGCCTGATTCATACAATGTATCAAACATATCCTCGATCAGTTCCATTGTTCTTGGTGTCATCATCTTGATCGGTTTACATTTTTTTTCTAATACTTCGTCTCCCATTTCTCTAATTTCTCTAATTGCCATCTCATTTCCTCCTAAAATATATTGATCGGGTTAAAATCAAATTGAATCCTCATTTTATGAAATCCTTCATTTACCTCGATGTATTTTTCTAACTGATTCTTCATCTCTATTAGCATACCATAATTTTCATGCTTTATATAAATAATTTTTCTATAAATATCATTAACTTTTCCTATATATGGACTTGCCGGGCCAATAATCTGATAGGAATTGTCTTTATTTCTCTTATTTGCATATTCTTTAAGATAAAATGTACCCTTCTCTAATAATTCTTCATTCTCACAACTTACAAGAACCGCAAGAAGCTGTTCAATCGGCGGGTATCCCATCAAATCCCGATACTGGATCTCTTGTTTGTAAAATGTCTCATAATCTTGATCGGCTGCAGTCTCTACACAATAATGATCCGGACTGTACGTCTGAATCACAACTTCTCCCGCTTTTCTACCACGACCTGCTCTTCCTGCCGCCTGTGTAAGAAGCTGAAATGTACGCTCTCCCGCTCGATAGTCATCTGCATATAAAGAAAGATCTGCCGCAAGGATTCCCACCAATGTTACATTTGGAAAATCATGTCCTTTTACGATCATTTGAGTACCGACAAGAATATCCGCTTCTTCATTTGCAAATGCCGCTAATATCTTCTCATGTCCGTCTTTTTCCTTTGTCGTATCCATATCCATTCGAAGGACTCTCGCTTGAGGGAATTCCTTTTTCATCAATTCCTCAATCTGCTGCGTTCCTGCTCGAAAACCTCCCACATGCTTGGAACCGCACTGCGGACATCTTTCAAACAAACGCTCCTCATGTCCACAATAATGACAGATCAGTTTTCCATTTCGATGTGCCGATAACGCCACGTCGCAATGCGGGCATTTGGCAACATATCCACAAGAACGGCAAGATACAAATCCGGCATAACCTCTTCGATTTATAAATAGTATAATCTGCTCTTTTCTTTGTAATCTATCTTCCATCAGTTCCCGAAGCTTATCGCTTAGAATCGACCGATTGCCTCCTTTCAACTCTTCCCGCAAATCTATGGTATAGACTTTAGGCAAGCTTTGACTTGTCGCCCGATTCTTAAGTATCAGAAGTTCATATTCTCCTTGCAAAGCTCTATAATAAGAATCAACAGATGGGGTTGCAGAACCAAGAACAAGACTGGCTCCCTCCATCTGAGCTCTTGCCTCCGCAGTTTCTCGTGCATGGTATCTAGGAATTTGCTCGCTCTTATATGTGGATTCATGTTCTTCATCGATCACGATCAATCCCAATTGCGGAAACGGTGTGAAAAGGGCGGATCTTGGACCAATCATCACATCAACCTCACCATTTTTTGCACGCATCATTTGATCGTAACGTTCCCCTGCTGAGAGTCGGGAATTCATGATGGAAACGCGTTCTCCAAACCGTTTATAAAAGCGCATCACCGTCTGATACGTCAATGCGATCTCCGGAATCAATACGATCACTTGTTTCCCAGATGCAATCACTTCCCCGATCATCTCCATATATACTTCTGTCTTACCGCTTCCGGTAATCCCATGGATCAGATATGTTCGCAGAATTCCTCGTGTATAATCTTTGTGAAACTGTTCAATCGCATAACGCTGTTCTTCTGTATAGTTGGGCTTTTGTAACGTCTGTTGCATCATATGGATCGGATTGCGATAGACCTGTTCTTCCTGGACTTCCACCACATCCTGTTCCTGCAATGCCCGAATTACACTCGCCGTCACATTCAGCTTTTTTGTCACCAGTTCGTAAGGAAGCTCTTTATTCTCTATAAGCTCTGCCAATAATCTTGCTCTTGCTTTTTGATTTTTCTGCAAATAAAACGTAAGTTTTTTCTTTCCTTCCTCTTCTCCTAAAAGAAGAACTACCGTACGTTTCGTCTTAGATTTTACCTTTTGCTTTACCGGCAAAACAGTTCTAAGCGCCTGAATCATAGTTCCCCCGTACTGTTCTTTCATCCATGCCGCAAGCGCAACCATTCGTCCTTCTATGGCAAGTGCATCCTTGGAAATACCTGAAATTTCTTTTAATTTCTCCACATCGTATTGGCAAACTTCTGAAAAGCCTACCACATAGCCTCGCGTCTGTGTATTTCCTCTTCCGAAAGGCACAAGAACTTCTGCCCCGATCGTCAACTTTTCTTCTAGTTGTGACGGAATCCGGTATTGAAATATTTTATCCAGTTTTTCATGTGTAATATCAATAATGATATCTGCGTACATACTCCAACTCCTTTATCACTTCCTGAATGATGGCTCGATCATTCATGTTGTATTTGATTCCTTTTATTTCCTGATACTCCTCATGTCCCTTTCCTGCTAAAAGAATCACATCGCCTTTTCGGGCATGAATCAAGGCATAACGAACCGCTTCTTTTCGATTAGGAATTTCAACATAAGAACCTCTTACTTCTTCTATCCCCTCACGGATATCCCACATAATTTGAAACGGATCTTCATATCTTGGATTATCAGATGTAAGAACGGTGATATCCGAAAGCTGACCGGATACTTTTCCCATCTCATACCTCCGGTTTTTTGCCCGTCCTCCTCCGCATCCAAAGATTGTGATGATACGTTTTGGATTATATGAGTGTATCATTTCCAGCACACTTTGTAAACTCATAGCATTGTGCGCATAATCTACCAATACAAGAAACGATTCATAGGGAAATGTATTCACCCGTTCCACTCTTCCGCACACCTGTATAACAGGAAATACTTTTTGCATTGTCTCATCAGTGATTCCTATATTCTTGCATACTCCATATGCTGCCGCCGCATTGTATACATTAAACATTCCGGGCATAGTCAATTGGATTTCTTTTTCATTTAAAAAGAATTTTACCCCATAACACCGATTACTCTGTATCTTTTCCACATTTGTAATGATAAAATCCGCGTTCTTATTCCTTCCAAATGTTTCTATTTTGCATATCGTATTTCGTTTCATCTCTTCCCAATACCTATCATCTTGATTGAGAATCGCAACCTTACATTGTTGAAACAGCTTTGCTTTACATTGCTTATACTCTTCAAAATCCACATGCTCTGCATTTCCTATGTGGTCGATCCCCAAATTAGTAAATATAGCATAGTCAAATACGATTCCTTCCACTCGATGTAATTTTAACGCTTGTGATGACACTTCCATGACTACATATTTGCAGCCGGATTCCACCATTTCACGCATCACTCTTTGAGTCATAATGGATTCCGGAGATGTACGTGTTGCCGGAATTCTTCGTTTCCCAGTTTGAATCTCGATCGTACCGATGAGTCCCGTCCGGTATCCTGCTGCTTTTAAACATTCATAGATCATATAAGAAACCGTTGTTTTCCCTTTAGTTCCCGTTACTCCGATTACAGTTAGATCTTTTGCAGGATTATCATAAAATGTTGCGGCCAATTTTCCCAACGCAATCCTCGTATCCGGCACATAAACTCCTGTAACCCCCTTGGGAAGTTTCACTTTTTTCTCTACAACAATTGTTGTCGCCCCTTTTTCTACCGCTTCCGAGATATAATCACAACCATCAAACTGCATTCCTGTAATACATACAAACATATTACCTTTCGTTATCTCTTTTGAGTTCTCTGTAATTCCCGCGATTTCTATCTCTTTCGTACCTTGTATGATTTCATACTCCAGCCGTTCTAATAGTCTCGCAAGCTGCATACTTAAAGACTCCTTTTACAAAAAAGTTCCACGTTTGACTGCATCATCCCCAAATCGTCTTCGAATCTCGTCCAGGGCTTTTTCCAGTTGTTTGTGCTTTTCATCCTTTGGTTTTTCTAACTGTAGGTCAAAAATAGTCAATTGTTCCGGCGCCGACTCCTCTACAAGCTTGGAAGTTCTAACTCCTAAGAGACGGATCGGCTGTCCATTCCATAATTCCCGAAATAATTCACATGCATTTTCATATAGTACCTGCGCTGAATTTGTCGCCTTAGAAAGCTGTCTTTGATGGGAAGCCGTCTTAAAATCATGATATTTGATTTCCACACTCACCATTCCTGCCTTTTGTTCCGCCTTTCTAAGTCTCTTCCCTACACTTTCCGAAAGCCATAAAATCACTTCTTTTGCCTCGTCTTCTGTCTTCGCATCCTCAGATAACGTCGTAGAATTCCCGATTCCTTTTGCCGCACTTTCTTCTGCGTGAACGGTCATATCTCCAATCCCATTGGCAAATTCCCACAAAGTTCTTCCGTGACTTTTTAAATGCAGTTCTAATATATGAGGATCTGTCTGCGCCAATTCACCAATCGTCTGAATCTCTAGTTTTTTCAACACTTGAACACTGGATTTCCCTGCCATATATAATTCCGAAACCGGAAGCGGCCACATTTTTACCTGAATCTCTTGCGGGAACAACGTATGGACTTTATTAGGTTTTTCAAAATCCGAAGCCATCTTTGCCAAAAGTTTGTTACTGGATATTCCAATATTGACCGTAAATCCAAATTTTTCATAGACAGCGTTCTTAATCTCTAATGCAGCATCTACCGGTGAATGAAAATGAGACGCAATTCCCGTAAAGTCCATATAACATTCATCCACGCTTACCTGCTCGATATCCGGTGTATAAGTCAAAAGGAATTCCATCAGCTTCCTACTATATATACTATACAGCTTATGGTTCGGAGGTTCCATCACAAGATTCGGACACTTACGAAAGGCATTCGCAACAGGTTCTCCCGTGCGAATGCCATATCGCTTTGCAGGGATAGACTTCGCAAGCACGACTCCGTGCCGGGACGTCTGATCGCCCCCGATAATACACGGAATCTCTCGTAAATCTACCTCACTGCCATTTTTTAATTTTTCAACCGCTGTCCAACTCAAATATGCGGAATTTACATCAATATGAAAAATAATCGGTGTCATCTTATCCCTTTACCTTTGCCACTAATTCTCCGTTTTCCACATCGATCAAGATTACATCTTCACTTCTTACTTTATCCGCAAGAATTAATTTTGCCGCCAAAGTTTCCACATGTTTCTGTAGATATCTCTTTAATGGTCTTGCACCGTACATCGGTTCATAACCACCCTCTACGATCATGTCTTTTGCGGACTTTGTGACTTCAATCGAAAGTTCTTTGTCACTCAATCGACGATTAATATCTGCTACTAATAAGTCAATGATGTCACAAATATCTGCTTTCGTCAATGGTTTAAACATAATCGTTTCATCTAATCGGTTCAAAAACTCCGGTCGGAAATGGGCACGAAGTTCCTGCATTACCATATCTTCACTTTCTTTTCGAATATTGCCATTCTCGTCAATGCCATCCAAAAGATACGAAGAACCGATATTTGATGTCATAATTAAAATCGTATTCTTAAAGTCTACCGTACGTCCCTGGGAATCTGTAATCCTTCCGTCATCTAATACTTGAAGTAATACATTAAATACGTCCGGATGAGCCTTTTCAATCTCATCAAAAAGAACAACGGAATACGGTTTTCTTCGTACTGCCTCAGTAAGCTGTCCGCCTTCATCATAACCTACATATCCCGGAGGCGCTCCAATAAGGCGGGATACGGAATATTTCTCCATATATTCGCTCATATCAATACGCACCATATTGCTCTCATCATCAAACAGACTTTCTGCCAACGCTTTCGCAAGCTCTGTTTTACCAACTCCGGTTGGTCCAAGGAACAAGAACGAACCAATTGGTTTTGTTGGATCTTTGATTCCTGCTTTGGAACGAATGATTGCTTCTGTTACCTTTGTAACACCTTCATTTTGTCCGATGACACGCTTATGAAGTTCGTCCTCCAAGTGAAGTGTTTTATTTCTTTCACTTTCATTTAGTTTGGCAACCGGAATTCCTGTCCAACGAGAAATGATCTTCGCAATCTCATCATCCGTCACACTTTCACGAACAAGCTGTAAATCTCGCTCTTTTACTTTCACTTCTTCTGCTTCTAACTGCTTCTGTAACTGCGGTAACTTCCCATACTGAAGTTCTGCCGCCTTCTCCAAATCATAAGAATGCTGTGCTTTTTGAATTTCTTGATTCACCTGCTCAATCTCTTCACGAATCTTCTGCACACGTTCTACCGATGATTTTTCATTATCCCACTGCGCTTTTTTCCCTGCAAACTCATCGCGAAGTTCACCTAATTCTTTCTGAAGAGCTACCAAACGATCCTGACTCAAACGGTCATTCTCTTTTTTCAAAGCTGCTTCTTCAATCTCAAGCTGCATGACTCTTCTTCGCAGTTCATCTAATTCTGTCGGCATGGAATCCAGCTCTGTCTTAATCAAAGCACAAGCTTCATCTACAAGGTCAATCGCTTTATCCGGAAGAAATCGGTCTGAAATGTAACGGTTTGACAAAACTGCCGCCGCCACCAAAGCGCCGTCTGTAATCTTGACACCATGAAATACTTCATAACGCTCTTTCAATCCACGCAGAATAGAAATAGCATCTTCCACCGTTGGTTCATCTACCATAACCGGCTGAAAACGGCGTTCCAACGCTGCGTCTTTTTCAATATACTGGCGGTATTCGTCTAAAGTTGTAGCTCCGATACAATGTAGTTCTCCTCTTGCAAGCATCGGTTTTAACATATTGCCTGCATCCATTGCGCCATCCGTCTTACCGGCTCCGACAATGGTATGAAGTTCATCGATAAAAAGAATAATATTTCCTTCACTATTTTTTACTTCCTCCAAAACCGCTTTCAGACGTTCTTCAAATTCTCCACGATATTTTGCACCTGCTACAAGCGCTCCCATATCCAGTGAAAACACTTTTTTATCTTTTAATGTCTCCGGCACATCTCCTCGTACGATTCGCTGTGCAAGACCTTCTACAACTGCTGTTTTACCAACACCCGGTTCCCCGATGAGTACCGGATTATTCTTTGTCTTACGTGAAAGAATCCGAATCACATTTCGAATCTCCGCATCACGTCCAATGACCGGATCTAGCTTCTGTTCTCTTGCTCTCTCCACAAGATCTGTTCCATATTTGGATAAGGAATCATACGTTGCTTCCGGATTATCACTCGTCACACGCTGATTTCCTCTTACCGTAGATAGAGCTTGTAAAAATCCTTCTCTTGTAATACCAAATTCTCGGAAAATTTCTTTCATCTCCCGATTCGGCTGTTTCAAAAGAGATAAGAAAAGATGTTCCACCGATACATACTCGTCACCCATCTGTGTTGCCTCGTCATCAGCATGTATCAACACATCATTCAATCCTTTTCCTATATATACCTGCCCGCCCTGCACTTTTGTTCTCTTGGCAATGGCTTGCTCTGCTCGATTTAAAATCATCTCCTTCTGCACATTCATCTTCTCAAGCAATTTTAAAATCAAACTATCATCTTGACGAATCAGTGCAAAAAATAAATGTTCCTGCTCAATCTCCTGATTTCCAAACTCATATGCAATCTTTTCACAATCTTGAACAGCCTGCAATGACTTTTGTGTAAATTTATTGATATTCATAAAAACTCCTCTCTTAGAAATTCTTCTATTTCTTTGCTATCTATTTTATCCTATCTCAAATCAAATTACTATGCAACGATAGGTTTTATGCATAGTTTTTGCTTTGTCTTCCTTGTGCTGCCGCTTCAAATTCTTTCAGTTTTCGCTTTGCTTCCGGTGACAGATTCTTCGGTACCTGAATCTGCACAGTCACATACTGATCTCCTTTTTGTGAAGGATTCTTCATGGAAACGACTCCTTTTCCTCTTAAGCGAATCTTACTGCCGGATTGTGTTCCTTCTTTTATTGTGCACATGACATCTCCATATAATGTATGAACTCTTACTTCTCCACCGAAAACTGCCGTTGTAAACGGTATCTGAATGGTTGTGTAGATATCCATTCCCTTTCTCTCGAAACCTGGGGCTGTCCCTACTGTCACACGTAGCATCAAGTCTCCATTTTCTCCACCGTTGACTCCCGGACTACCTTTTCCTTTCAGCCGAATGGTCTTTCCGGTTTCAATTCCTGCCGGAATGTGAACCTGCAAAGATTGTGTCACTCCCTGCTCATTACGTAGATGAAGTACTTTCTCACAACCATGAATTGCTTCTTCAAAACTTACGGATACCGTTGCTTCCACGTCCGCTCCCCTTCGTGGAAAATTTGTTCCTTGAAATCCATAATTATGAAACTTCTCCTGCCCAAATCCACTGGTTCTATATGCACTTTTCTTCGCGTTGCCCTCGCCGTGGAAAATATCTCCGAATATATCTTCAAATATATCATCCATGTTTCCACCCTCAAAATGATATTCTCTATAACCGCCATTATCCGCATTCTGATAATACGTTCCATTTTGCTGGCCGCTTCCATCGAAAGCCGCATGTCCGAATTGATCATATAGTTTACGTTTCTTAGGATCACTTAAAATCGTATAAGCCTCCGTGATCTCTTTAAACTTCTGTTCTGCACCTGCATTACCGCTGTTTGTATCAGGATGATACTTCTTTGCCAGCTTCCTATATGCTTTCTTAATCTCGTTTTCATTTGCCTTACGGTTGATTCCTAAAACTTCATAATAGTCACGTTTTTCTGCCACACCACTCACCTCCTTGTATCAGAGTCACTGCCGGAACTTCTTTTTCTTTTAGAAGAATGCCTCGGGAATCACTCCCCGAGGCTTTATCAATGCTGTTTACTTCTCCCGGAAAAGCGCTGCATTTCTGAGACTTTCTCCAAATTATTCGCCTGTGATGGAAACGAATTTTCTTTCTTCCACTTCCGGCTCTGCTTCTTTCTTCGGTACAAATAATCTTAAGATACCGTGTTTGAATTCTGCTTTAATATCTTCCTGCGTAATCGCATCACCTACGTAGAAGCTTCTCTGACATGAACCGGAGTAACGTTCACGGCGGATGTATTTACCGGTTTCTTTCTCTTTCTCATCTTTATTTACTTGTTTAGATGCACTGATGGTCAGATAACCGTCTTTCAATTCTGCCTGCAGATCATCTTTCTGGAATCCCGGAAGATCGATCTCTAATTCATATCCGTCTTTGTGTTCCTTAATATCTGTCTTCATCAGATTGTTTGCATTGCTTCCATATAATTTTCTCTCTGCTCTGTCGTCAAAGAATGGAAATTCAAAAAAGTTATCAAATAAATTGTCATTAAAAATACTAGGTCTTAACATAAGTCATATCTCCTTCCAAAAATAAAATTTATAGGTATGGAGCATTGGTAATAGATTGCTGTTACCTTTGTTCTATTTATGTTATAACACCTATTATTAGCACTGTCAAGTGTTGAGTGCTAATTTTTTTATTTTTTTTATTACCTCTACGCTTCGTAGGTATACACATATTTCACTACAATATAAAAATGCTTTCTTCCGATGGCAAGAACCTTTAGTTCCTGCTAGTCAAAAGAAAGCATTTCTTTTTATTTAAAATTCTATTAGTGTGTAGTTCCGCCTACCGCTTCTGTAATATCCTTTTCATTCTTTATTGTTGCTTCAATTGCATATTCTAAAGATTTTGCAATCACTTCCAAAGACATGCTCGGTGTACCGTTTGGCTTTGACACAACCTGCTCATCTGCAAATGGAACGTGAATGAACCCTGCACGGATGTTTGGATATTTTTTTGCTGCCATATAAAGGACATTGTACATAACGCAATTACATACATAGGTTCCGGCAGAGTAAGAAATATGACATGGAATTCCATGTTCTCTTACATTTTTTACAATCGCTTTTACCGGAATCGTTGCAAAGTACGCGCTTTCCCCATCTTCTTGAAGAGGTACATCCATAGGCTGCTCTCCATCGTTATCCGGAATTCTTGCTTCAGCAAGATTGATTCCCACTCTTTCTATTGTAACGCAAGAACGTCCTCCTGCCTGTCCTACATTGATTACAACATCTGGATTGTGTTCTTTAATCCCTGCTTCAACCGCCGGACCGCTTTTTGAAAATACAGTTGGAATCTCCATTTTCACAATTTCAGCACCTGCGATTGTGTCCGGAAGAAGTTTTACTGCTTCATATGCCGGATTGACTGTTTCTCCTCCGAACGGATCAAAACCTGTAATTAATACTTTCATCTCTGTTCTCCTTCCTAATATGGTACCGGTTCCGGTACGATAATTTTTCCTTGCTGCATAATCTGTCTGTTATCTGTATAAATATCAGGCTCATGGCACACTAGATCAAAATGTCCATTTGCATTCTGTCGTCCGCCTAGTGCGAGATTACGTCCAACACCAATATGAAAAGTTCCATATGCCGACTCATCTTCTATATAACAATTCCCTTCACACTTGGAGCTTGAATTTAGTCCGATTCCGAACTCTCCTGCTACATAGATTCTGGAATCTCTGTATTCTTCCATATATTCTTTCAATCTTCTTCCGGTTGGCGTATCTTCGATTTCTTCGATTCTTCCATTATGAAATATGATTTTTGTTGGTTCGTCAACCCTTCCGATATAGCCGAGCGAACCGTCCAAAACCATAACTCCTTCTGTCTTTGTCTCCTCAATCGGAACATATACTTCGATACTTGCAGAGGAATACCCTTTCCCATCCTTAAGCACTCCATTGAAGAACCCAGGATTTCGATGTAATTTTCCCATCTGTAAGGATGTTCCTGCTGCAGTTTCTACTCTGATATGATCTGAATATTGAAGATACTTCATAATAATCTTCGCCATCAAACGACTCTTTTTTGTATCCATTGTAAGGAAATCATACCCTAACATAGATTTTCCATCATTGGTAGATAACGGTAAGGACAAAAATTTCTTATGCTGCTGAATTGCTTTTTTTGCAGCCTTTGTTGTTACAAGCGAATATTCTGTCGCTGCTATAATCGCCGTATACGGATCAAACACCCCTTCATTTTCATCAAAAAACACTCCGACATGTCTGCCCCTATCTTCTACAACAAGAGTATTTACACTTTTGCTTCGGGTAAATGCAATTTTTTTCAGCAATCGTGCTTCCGGGAGATTTTTCTTCGTTGTTACAATCAAAAGACGATCCCATGGTTTTACCTTCACCCAATCTTTTATTATAATTTCTGCGCCTCTCACTATGTTACGATTCATGTTTATATTCCTTCTGTTATAACCCTATTTAAATAAAATCATATATCCAATCTGAATTGTTAACATAATCACTGCAACAGCAACCTGGTTTTTAATTACACCCCAACGATCCTTCATGTTCAGAATGGCAACTGGAACAATATTAAAGTTTGCAGCCATCGGTGTACAAAGTGTACCACAGTAACCACATGTCAGAGCAAGCATACCTACTGTGACAGGGTCAGCGCCATATGCAAGAACAAATGGAGCACCGATACCTACTGTCATAACTGTGATCGCCGCAAATGCATTTCCCATGATCATAGTAAATAACGCCATACCGATTGCGAATACAATAATTCCAAGATTAACATTTCCCTTTGGAACGATCTTCTCTACAATAGAAGCGATGACATCACCGACTCCTGCCTCTGTAAATACACCACCAAGACATCCAAGTAACTGTGGAAGCATACAAAGAGGTCCCATGATAGAAAGAAATCTTTCTGTATCTTTTAAGAACACTGCCGGTTTATTTTCTTTTGGATCATATGCGATCAAAATAATAATTGCAATTGCAACACCTACAGTGATCGCAATCATAGAGCTTACATTTGAAAACAATGCTGCACCAAGTGAAAATACTGCAACACAGAATGCTGGTATAAAAATCTTCATACCGATTTTTCCATACTGTTTGTGCATGTGTTCTTTTGTTGGCGCATTTGTTGTTCCGACTTTTACTCTTTTGAAGATTGGCGGCATACACATTACGATAACCAATATACCGGAAACCTTTGCCGGAAGCCATGTACCGAAAGCACATACGATACCGAAAGAGCACCAGAAAACTGCTGTTCCGATTCTTGATGGGTTTTCCTTATCAAGAAGATTCTTAATTCCTGCATAAATTGTAACCAAACCGATGATTACCCATACAACATTTAGATAGGTTGCATTAAAAGTATCACCTACTTGTAAAATTTTTAAAGCGTCCATACTCTCTCCCCCTATTTCTTAGTTCCGTAATATTTCTTTAGCTGTTTCTTTTCTTTCCATAACATGAATGCACATGATACTAAAAGAGAAATCAAGGCAATCGGAATTTCTTTTACTGCCAAATCAATTAACTCTACCTCATATCCTAATGAAGCAAGTGTTGTCTGTACAAGAATTCCACCAGCACCACCTACGAATAATACCTGGAAGAAGAACCATGTGATATTTTCCATTGCGGAAGCCATACCTTTTACTTCTTCCATATGTTCTTCATTTGGTTCATGTCCGGCATTTTTGATTGCACCCTCTGCCATAGGTAAAAGTACAGGACGAATAAATCCAGCTACACCACCAAATCCAACGTTAAATGCACCGAAAAATCCACGAAGCATACCATATACGCACACAAGTTTTCCTGCTGTTGCGCCCTTAGCCTTCTTAATCAGATCTGCAGCTGATTCACGAAGACCATTTCTCTCCAAAGTTCCGGTTACTAAAAGGATCATAATAAAAATCGCCATACTTCTGTTTGCCACGAAGTTTGTTCCAATCGTCTCAAGCAATCCCTCTACACCAAGTCCTCCAACGATTCCTGTCGTAATAAGCGCTAAGAAAATGATCAAGATTGAATCCAACTTCAGTGCAAAACCGACAATTACAATTAATACACCTAGTAATTTAATAAGTTCCATATTTTTCTCCTCCTTGAAGTATTTTTTATTTTTCTGAATACGTGACAACCATCGGCCGTTGTCGATTATATTCAGTAAAAATCTCTTGTACTGTGTGATTGCATCTGCATTTCACATAATTTTTTGCGTCCATCAGCATCTGGATCGTTGCCTCATCATGAGCCACATGCGCTCTCGCGCAAAGGTTTAAATATTCTCCCTGTGCTGTCTCATCTGCAACTTCACTTGTATAAGCAACTGTCGTAATCCAAGGATATCGAATAGACGGATATCTATGATTCGGATCTGCTGCAAACGGAATCCAATAATTAATCATATCTTTGTAATACTCCGCCGGAAACAGCTTTGGAAGCCATGCGTGCGCATATTTTTCAAATTGTCTGCTCCACTCAAGATTCCATTTTGTCATAATAGGATCTTCTGCAATCCGATCTGCAATCACATCCTGCATCACTTGATTTACTGCATAATTTCCACTATACTCCGGATTTGTCACATACCAAAAATATCCGTACAAAAGAGATCTTGGAAGCCAAAAGCCTTTATATGACGGAGATGTATATCCTGAAAACTGTTGTTCCCATTCATGACTCGGTACGCCGTGATTATCCACAACAATATCCGGAACAAATCTTTCATATAATCTCGATAGTCCCATTGCTTCTGCGTGAAGTGAATCCGGTTTAAAATGCTCATAGTAGAATTCCTTACCTAGCGAATTAAATCTTGCCACATGGAATTTCCAATACGGATGTTCCTTCTGCAATTCGTAGTGGATTGCTGCACCATCCACATTTTCCATCGGTACAAGAATCAAGTTCATTTTTTCCGGTAACTCTCTGTATTTCTCTTCTGTCAGCAGCTCTTTCAAAAGAATAAAAGAAGCATTAGTACTTGACACCTCGTTTGCGTGATGTCTTGCATTGATAATCTCACTCGGAAGCATAGACAAACGTTTTGTCATGGAAAGATATCCGTCCATCTTCGGTTTCAGCCAAATCGCATAAATTTTTCTTCCCGAATATGAGGTAGCTGTCTCAAACACTTCAATCTGCGGTACTTTCTTCAGTTGTTCCATGATTTCCAGATAATCTTCATAGCCGATCAACTCATTCTCCGACAAGTTGATCTCGTCAATTCTTCCGTTCTTTTCCACCAGTGGCTCTTCGACTTTCACAGAAAATGTATTCCCCTCTTCGTCACGGAAAATCACTTCACAGAAACCAAGCTTATCTGAAATACTCAACACCTTCTTCTCAATCAGTTTGACATAAGATTGTAAAAATTGCTCTGCCACATTCTCTGTCTGAATCGTATACTGCAGTTTTCCTTGATTCCAGCCGATTGTGCTGAGCCATGCCTGTGCATGTTCTCGTCCGCTTTGTTCCATCACAACCTGATCATCTTTTATCACACATGCTTTTTTCTTAAGCGGCTCATACAACACGACGCGGAATTTTGGCCTTTTTCCTTCTGTATTATGGATTTCCGGAAGAATCAGTCCCGGTGCATCTAGCATACCGTCCCCGTGATGTATTCCATAGTTTTTAAAGTAGTCACTTCCTGTAAAATACATGTCTTCGTGCAGTGCATCTAAAGATGAAATCATATCCTCTCTGCATCCCACCCGATAATCCGGTTCACTGACTGATACATCCAGCAACAGTTTATAAAAAAACGGCTGATTCTCTGCTTTCACGCACCCCTTATGTTTTTCCTCGATATAGCGTCTGCAATCCGGCAGTACTTCCCTTTGATAGATATCCCAGATTTCTTCCAAATCCGTTTGTATTGTCTGGAAGAGAACTTCTTCCCCATCTACCTCTACCCGTATATATCCGGTCGATGGATGAACTTTACCAAGTCCCGGATATTCATCCAAATACGGTCGCTCTGAACAATACACTTTCTGAGTTTCTTCTAACAATACTTGTTCTGCTTCACCATATGCTTTACAGAGGTATGTAATGTCCTCTTCACCTTCATATGGTAAGAACACAATCTGTTCTTCTGATAAGTCTAATTCTTTCTGAATCACATCCATGACCGGATATAATTCCTGTAAATATCGAATCGGAAGATCATACCATTTTTCCGGATTCTCTGCATTTAGATTATGGTAAGATGGGGTGGCTCCATTCTCATCCACCCATTCAGTTTCTCCTTTCGGAAGAAATGGTTTAAAGTAAATTTCCATCTTCTGAACGCGATCCGTCTGCTCTTTCTGAAGTTTTGGTACAACTTGTTCTGACAGCCATGAAAATCCCTGCTTGTAGGCACAGGCAATCCTCACCTCTGCCTGCCGGCTTCCTGACTGCAGCAACTCTTCCTTAATTTCTTCTGTCAGAGCCTCTCTGTATTTAGGACTTTCGCTCAATGCCGCTTCTACCTTCACCGAACTATCCTTCTGAAGATTTGGATAAACTTTTTCTTTTAAAATGGCACGGAAGGTGTCTACTTCCCATGGCAAATCGTACAGTTTTTCATACATCTTTCGTCCGGATCTGTAATTATACAACGTACAGTTCTTCATGGCATCTTTTTGTCTATCCTCAATGTCGGGAGTTCCATATACTGTACATGCCTCCTGTCCTTCTTTGGAAATCATATGTGCTGCTGCCAATTGTCCATCCTTGCCTCTTAGTACAAAGTCATCCACCATATCCATCAAAGCATCCCGCCAACTTTTCATTACGTTCAGTTGGGGAAAACTATTACACAATTCTGCTGTAAATTGAAGCAGAGCTTCTCCTTTTCCCTGAATACAGATTTTAATCTGCCCATCATCTTCATCATATTGAATCTGAGGAACTTCTCCTTCCTCAAACAGTATCACGTTTCCTTTGTATCCATTCTGAGCAATCAAAGAACCTTCGTATCTTGTTGTCTCCATACCAAAACGAAACGCAAGATTGCAAGCTGATAATAGCATTCCTCTCTCTATCTGCTCCGGTAAGATAAATTTTACGTCCAGTTTATCCGGCAGAAGATCATGGTTATCATCCTTGAGCAATCTTCCTTTCAAAAACAGATACTCTAACCCCGTCTTTTTTCGAAATTCCAAATCAAATACTTCTCCTGCGTGTTCCGATGCCGAAACATAGTCCTCAGGAGACATTGTTCCCTTCAAATTCCATAGCTTCTGAATCTCAGACTGACTTCCGGGAAGAAGTTCTCCCTCTGCATCAGTAATAACCGGGAACTGAGCGTGTACTGTTTGAAATCCTAAGAGCAACGAGGCGTCAATTGCACTTAGTAGCTCCTGTCTGCTCCCGGTGTTCTTTACACGATAATGCTTCATTGATTCATTTCCTCCATTCTAAAACAAGATTCCGTACTGCGTTCTCTTTTTTATATTTACCATATTTTATCACAACGACTTTTTTGCGTCAATCTTTTTTCACATTAACCCTTTAATTGACAAAAGTTCCAGACTCAGTTACACTAGAGAAAATACTAGTTATGTTGGAGGTTTATTGCATTGGAACGAACACCCAAAAAACAAACGAAAAAAAAAATTATGACTGCCGGATGGAAGCTTTTTCTCACACAAGGCTATGAGAACACGACTATTTCTCAGATTTTAGAAGCTTCCGATACTTCCCGAAGCGCCTTCTACCATCATTTCAACGGGAAAGAGGATTTGTTGTTCACACTTGCCTATTCCTATGATGCTGATTATGATACTTGGTATGAAACATGTAACTCTACCCTTCACTCTGTAGATAAACTGATTCAGTTTAATCAATTTGTGATGATAAATCTCGAAAATTCTCCCTACGCAGAGCTTTTTGCTCCACTTTACGGACTTCAAGTGACTACTTCATCCACACGGCATATTCTAAATCAAGATAGGCATTATTACAAAATTTTACGTACACTTATCAAAGAAGGACAAGAGTGTCATGAAATAGACAACGCCTTATCTTATGCGGCATTAACTGACATTATCACCAACATGCAAATCGGGCTTACCTACTCCTGGTGCCTTCAAAGACAAAGTTTTTCATTATTAGATTATGGACAAAAAATACTGAATCCTTTTTTAGAATCTTTACGAACCAATCGTGAAGCATAAAAAGACAGGCCTAAACAAAAATAAGGACAAAGGGAGCAAATCCCAATGTCCTTATTTTTCCGAAAAACACATATGTTGAAGATAAAGCTCATAAAATGTACTGCTCGCGGCAAGAGGCACCTCTTCTGACAACTGTGTAATCTTCCTCATACGTTCTTTTGCATCCTTTTCAGTCAAGTAGATTAGATTTCCCTTTAACGAGCTATTTCCAATTGCTTTTAACTTATTCTTGCAAGCCTTCGGGAATAGTCCTATTCCGATCGCCTTATCGATATCCATCTTATATCCGAATCCTCCCGCAATATAAATGTCGTCAATCTCATCATAACCGACCCCATAATTGACAAGCAGTGTTTCAAGCCCCGCTCGGATTGCTGCTTTTGCAAGCTGGATTTCCCGTATATCTTTCTGATAAAAACGAATCTCACTCTCCTTTGACTTCGCCAAGAGAATTCCATCTTCAAAGAATTTATCATTCAAAAGCCCTGTTTCATCAATCAGTTTCTGTTTCAAAAGTTCATACGTAATATCAATCACACCGGTTCCGCAAATTCCTGATGCTTCTTGCTTCCCAATAGTTTCAAGCTCAAATCCATTATTTTTATATGTGACATGACTGATTGCCCCCGGTATACTGCCCGTCCCGCATATAATATTGCCCCCTTCAAATGCCGGACCTGCCGCCGTACTTGTTACAAAAATCTTGTCTTGATTACCAATCGCCATCTCTCCGTTTGTTCCAAGATCGACCAGAATCGAAACTTTTTCCTTGCGGTCGAATCCACAAGCCAAAAGTCCTGCCGTAATATCTCCTCCCACAAAAGCGGAAATTCCCGGAAGAATTCTCAACTTGCATGTGTGACGATGATTACCGAAGATTGTAAAATAATCCGCTTCCACAGCATCGATATTAACCGGAGTAAACGGATAAGCGCCGAGTCCTTCACAAGAATATCCCATGAGCAGACTGATCATCGTTGTATTACCGCTGATTCCAATCTCTTTTACCGTGACATGGTTCCGAGAATGTAATTCTTCGATTCCCTGCTCAAGATCTTCCAAAATACTCTGTCTTAACCTTTCTTTTTTCCCTTCATTGGATGCCTGAATCCTGCTGATGACATCTGCTCCATATGACCGCTGCCGATTAATGGCAGTGTAGGTATCTTCAATTGTTTTCGAATGAAGTTCTAACAACTGCATAGCAATTGTTGTTGTCCCAATATCCACTGCAATTCCATAGTAACTCTTTTCTGCAGATTGCTGTGATTTCCTTTCGGAAGCATATTCTGTGACAACAGCATATTTTTCTTCGCCTGACATTTTTATAGAAACAACACACTCTCGCTGGATGATTGCTTTACAAGCAAGACGCCATCCATTTACCAATTCTTCTTCCGTAAAGAAATTTTCATCTTCCTTTGTCGGTATTGGACACCCTTCCAAAAACTGCACTTTACACTTTCCGCAAGTTCCTCTCCCCGCACAAATTGCATCAATATAAACATTTGCATTTCGAAAGATTTCTAACAATGTCTGTCCACAATTTCCTTCTATAGAAACTGTCATATCCTCTTTTTGGACTGTAATCAACACCTTATCACAATGACGCATTTTACACTCCGTCTTTGGACATCTGCTACAATCATGTTCTGTTCGAAATTCATTGCAGTCTTCTTGTAGAAGATAAACTTGGCAGTTGGATTTTATAGGATCTAACATATAGCTCTCCTTGATTTTCAATCCAATCTCTTCTTCGGCTCTCGTCACTTCCCATGCTGTTTTCTGAATCTCGATCGGAACGTCTTGTGGCGCTTCCAAACGTTTGATTACGCCATAATTTTTTTCTTTACAAATTGCTTTTACTCGTTCTTCCAATAAATGATCAAGTTGGAATAAACAATCATCTGCGATGGCATCCGCCAACATTCCTTTTACATAATTCCCTCTATCAAAAAAATCTGCAGCCAATCGACTGATTTCTTCACCTACAGATTCGATACAGAATAAGGCTTTTCCCTCACCGGTTCCATGTTCTATGCTCTCATATTTAGAAAAATCACCAAATTTCAGCACTGCAACCGGAGTAAGCATCTCATATGCAATTGGAATTATTTCTTCTAAGTCTGCAGATACTTCATCATAAACCGGACTATCTGCATAGCAGTCAATAAGTTCGAGAACATTTTCTTTATTAATTCTGATGTTAAAATCTGTTATTTTCATGTCTTTATCCTTCTATAGGTCAAACAGCGACAATTGATTAGATTCCGGTAAATTGCCAAACAATCCTAAATCCGCCATAAAATCAATAACCGTCTTACTTACTTTTGTTCTTTGTCTAAAATCATCTCTTGATAAATACGGACCGTCTTTTGCAGCTGCTTCCACAGCTTCCGCCGCCTTATCTCCCATTCCTTCGATACTGGAAAGCGGAGGCATAAGTTTTCCATCAATAATCTGAAATTTATTTGCCTTTGCAGTATAAATATCTAGAGGCAAGAACTCAAACCCCCTTGCATACATCTCCTGCACAATTTTCATATCTTTTAATACGTCCTGCTCTTTCTTACTCAAAGAGTCAGAACGTTTCTTATAATCCCGCAGATAGAATTCCAGCTTTTCTCGTCCTTGGCACATGATTTCATAAGAAAATGCAGATGCACGAATACTGAAATATGCCGCATAATACGCAAGTGGATAGTTTACTTTGCAATACGCAATACGATAAGCCATCATTACATAGGCAGCCGCATGTGCTTTCGGGAACATGTATTTGATTTTTTCACAAGAACCAATATACCAATCCGGAACACCATGCTCTGTCATATCCTTTTTAAACTCCGGCCATTCTTTACATTTCCCTTTGGCAACTGTTCCTTTACGGACACGTTCCATAATTGTAAAAGATTCCTCACTATCCAGTCCTTTGTTGATTAGATAGGTCATAATATCATCTCGAGTACAAATTGCGGTAGAAATCGTCGCCTTTCCTTCTTGAATCAACGTCTGTGCATTATTGAGCCACACATCCGTTCCATGAGAAAGTCCGGAAATACGAATGAGATCTGAGATTGATTTCGGTTTCGTATCCACTACCATCTGAATAACAAAGTCTGTACCAAATTCAGGAATTCCAAGACAGCCTACCGGACAGCCGCCGATATCCTCCGGCTTAATTCCAAGTACTTCCGTCCCTGCAAATAGAGCCATAACATCCGGATCATCAAGTGGAATCTTGGTTGCATCGAATTTTTCTCCATTGATTTCTGTAATCAAATCTTCCAACATACGGATAATCGTCGGATCATCATGGCCGAGAATATCCAGTTTCAACAAGTTATGGTCAATCGAGTGATAATCGAAGTGTGTTGTAATGATATCTGTTGTCATATCATTTGCAGGATGCTGTACCGGTGTGAAGGAGTTGATCTTTTCTCCATGCGGAAGAACGATGATTCCTCCCGGATGCTGGCCGGTACTTCTACGAATGCCTGTACAGCCTAATACGATTCGCTCGATCTCACACTTTCTCTTTCTTGCTCCACGCTCTTCGTAATAATTCTTCACAAAACCATATGCCGTCTTATCTGCCAATGTACCAATCGTTCCGGCACGAAACGTTTGTCCCGTTCCAAAGATTACTTCCGTATACTTATGCGCATGACTTTGATAATCTCCCGAGAAGTTCAAGTCGATATCCGGCTCTTTATTCCCTTTAAATCCAAGAAATGTCTCAAACGGAATATCAAAACCATCTTTTGCAAGAGGCTCTCCACAGACCGGACACTTTTTGTCCGGCATATCCCAGCCCGACAAACCGGAATACGCCCGTACTTCTTCCGAATTGAAATCGCTATAGTGACATTTCTTACAATAATAGTGAGGACTCAATGGATTTACTTCGGTGATCCCCGCCATTGTCGCTACAAACGAAGAACCAACAGATCCTCTCGACCCAACAAGATATCCGTCTTCTACTGATTTCCACACAAGTTTTTGCGCAATGATATACATAACTGCAAAACCATTGGAAATAATGGAATTCAGTTCACGTTCCAATCGTTCCACCACCACATCCGGTAGATTCTCCCCATACATACTATGCGCTTTATCATAACAAATATCTCGTAAAGTTTGATCGGAATTCTCAATCACCGGTGGACACTTATCCGGTCGAACCGGTGCGATTCGTTCAACCATATCGGCAATCTTGTTCGGATTCGTAATAACGATCTCTTCCGCTTTTTTAGAACCTAGATACTCAAACTCTTCCAACATCTCTTCTGTTGTCCGAAGATATAACGGCGCCTGATCATCTGCATCATCAAATCCTTTCCCTGTCATAATAATCCTACGGTATACTTCTGTCTCAGGATCAAGGAAATGAACATCACACGTTCCGACAACCGGTTTTTTAAATTGTTCGCCAAGTTCTACAATCTTACGATTGAAATTTCGAATATCTTCCATAGAATTCACATTGGAAATTCGATTACTTTCAATCATAAACTTGTTATTTCCTAACGGTTGAATTTCTAAATAATCATAAAAATTTACAATTCGAGCAATCTGTTCTTCGGACTTCTCATCTAATAATGCCCGATATAGTTCTCCTGCCTCACAGGCGCTTCCGATGATCAATCCTTCCCTGTACTTCATAAGCTCACTTTTCGGAATACGGGGAACACGGCTAAAATACTGTAAATGAGACATAGAAATCAATGTATATAGATTCACTCGTCCCACATCATTTTTAGCTAAAATAATCACATGATACGAAGTCATCTTTTTCACTGCATCTGGGTTCGTCGCCCCGAATTCGTTTACTTCCTTCAATGTATTTATCTCACGCTCTTTCAGCATTTCTACAAACTTTACAAAAATTTCTGCTGTTGCAGCCGCATCATCCACAGCACGATGATGGTTTTCCAAAGATATCCCCAAAGTTTTTGCTACAACATTCAATTTGTAACGAGATAACGTAGGCAACAGCACTCGTGCAAGAGCAACCGTATCTACGGACACTAACTCTTTTTCTATTCCCAGCCTTTTTAGATTCGCTTCAATAAATCCAACGTCAAATCCTGCATTATGAGCCACCAGACTGGCTTTTCCTACAAATTCCATAAATTGTGGAAGTATTTCTTCAATCGTCGGAGCATCCATAACCATGGCATCTGTAATGCTTGTGAGCTTTGTAATCTCAAATGGTATCGGTATCTGAGGGTTCACAAAGGTACTGTACCTGTCTACGATTTTTCCGCCTTCTACTTTAACTGCTCCAATCTCAATGATCCGATCTTTTACGGAACTAAATCCTGTCGTCTCAATATCAAATACAACGTATGTATCGTCAAGCGTTTCTCCTGTCGCTCCAACTGCAATTTCCGTCATATCGTCAACCAAATATCCTTCCACACCATAGATTACTTTGAACGGGTCATCTTTATCCAATGTTTCAATATAATGATTGGCATCCGGAAAAGCCTGTACAACACCGTGATCCGTAATTGCGATTGCTTTATGCCCCCAGTCATGGGCTCGTCTTACGATATCCTTTACTTCAGACACCCCGTCCATATCACTCATTTTCGTGTGGCAATGAAGTTCCACTCTCTTAACCGGGCTTGTATCCATTCTTGTTGTTGCAAAATTAGGAATCTTTTTAATTCCGGTTACAGATCCAATCGTCAATTCACCATCAAATTTATCAATCGTTGTCACACCTTTGATTTTAAGAAAAGCTCCTTCTTTTACTTCCGATAAAATCTCCGGCAGCTGTTCGTTTCTTGTAAACATTTTCACCATAATGGTATCTGTAAAATCTGTAATCGCAAACATGATGATTGTCTTTTCATTACGGATTTCTCTTGTCTCAAAGGAGATTACTTTTCCTCGAATCGTAATCTCACCCATCTCACCAACCACTTGTGACAACTCGATCGGCTCATCCTCAAAACCACGTCCATAAACCACTGTTGGGTCATCTGATTTTTTGATCGGCTGATATTCTCGTTTCTTAAACTCACCTTTTTTGAATTCATTCTTCGAGAATGTCTTTTTCTCTGTTTCTTTCGATGTTTCTTTTTGTTCTTTCTTCTCTTCTCGTGCTTCTTTTACTTCCTGCACATGTTCTTTGTGTCTTGCCATGTTCCCATCTACAATGGCATTGATCTCCTGCTGAAGCTGAAGTTCATTATATTTCTTGTACTTGCTTTCTTTTGCTTTCTCATAGACAACACGAACTTCTATCGGAACATTACATCGTTCATTAAATACTTTCTGAATCAACTCTACAATCGCTTCTTGTTTTCCTTTTGCGATGACACTATCTTCCATTGTCAAGCAAAGAATTCGCTCTTCTTCAAAGCGGTATTTTGTGTTCAGAAACATATTATATTCTACCATGCTTCGTTCTTTTAATTCATCCAAAATACTTTCCCGATACTCTCGCATTAGATTTTCCGGTGTATACTGACTGGAAAGTATAAAGCTTTCTAAAATATGAATTTCAATCGGTGTTCGACCAAATAACTGTTCTTTGATCTGTGTTTCCATATCAAATATCGTAGCTTTTCTAATCAGATGCGTACTTAGCAAATAGATCTTCAGACAGTCTTTTAAGGAAGTGGTAGTAACCTTCGCTACTTCCACTTCCTCAAATAAATTTTCAATCTCTTGTTGTACTTTCAATGACGGAAATACGTCAAAAAACCGTTTTCCCATTCTACTTTCCCCAATTCAAAAGTTCTTGTCTCAATGTTTCCAAAAGTTCTTCCTCTTTTACTTTTTTCACGATCTCGCCCTTTTTGATCAAAAGTCCCTCTCCAATTCCACCGGCAATTCCAATATCTGCTTCTTTTGCTTCTCCAGGTCCATTCACAACACAGCCCATCACCGCCACTTTCAAATCAAGTGAAATATCTTGTACCATTTCTTCTACTTGATTCGCTAATCCAATGAGATCTATTTTTGTTCGGCCGCATGTTGGACAAGAAACTACCTCGATTCCACCTTTTCGAAGGCCAAGTGTTCTTAAAATTAATTTTGCAGATTTGATTTCTTCCAATGGATCTCCTGTCAAAGACACACGGATTGTATCTCCAATTCCTTCATGAAGAATAATACCCAGTCCTACCGATGACTTAATATTACCTGATAATATCGTTCCGGCTTCCGTAATCCCTACATGCAATGGATATTGACATTTTTCTGCGATCAATTCATGAGCTTTCACACACATCAATACGTCTGAAGACTTGATACTCACTACAAGATTGTCATATCCTAGTTCTTCGATAATATGTACTTTATCCAACGCACTCTCTACAATTCCTTCCGCTGTGACGCCTCCGTATTTTTCCACAAGATTTTTCTCTAAAGAGCCGCTATTTACACCAACACGAATTGGAATATTATATTCCTTTGCTTTGTCCACAACTGCCTTCACTCGAGAAATATCTCCAATATTTCCCGGATTGATACGAATCTTGTCCGCGCCATTTTCAATTGCAGCAATTGCCAAACGATAATCAAAATGAATATCTGCTACCAACGGGATATGAATTCGTTTCTTAATCTCTTTTAACGCTTCTGCCGCCTCCATTGTCGGTACTGCACAGCGAATAATCTCACATCCTACTTTCTCCAATGCTAAGATTTGCGCAACCGTAGCCTCCACATCTTCGGTTTTTGTATTTGTCATAGATTGAATTGCAATTGGATTACCTCCGCCAATCGCTACATTCCCAATCCGGATTGTCTTTGTATTGTCTCTTTTCATACTGAAAATTCTCCTTTCCTATGAGTGAAACAAAGGGACGCTCTTCTCGTTCACGTCCCCTTTTTGTTATTCTTATTCTTTTTCAAACACGATCTGCTCTCCATACTCCCGCTCGGATAATGTAAGTACACCATGATTTAAACTATAATCAAATGTATTTTCAAGAATACCTGCTTCTGTCAGAATCGCTTCCTCTGTAATCGCACCATCTGTCGCTTTCACCGTCTTCTCGATTTCCTGTTCTTCCAGTTCAAATGCAATCATTTTATCTTCTTTTTCAATTGTAAATTTAAGATTCAGTTTTACATTCGATGTTTCACCCATTTCCTTCCAGAAAACAGTTGCATTTCCCCCTTTATGGATGGTAAGCTCCATTGTGCTTTCACGGCTCTTCCATGTGCCTTCCAATGGATTTCCCGCAAACAATGTAATCAAAAAATACACTGCCACAACTACAATCACAATCGAAGCAATTGTCGTTACCCAACGCCAAATCTTACTTCTTTTCTCTTCGTCATTTTTTGCAATGATCATATTCCCCAGTCCCCTCTGTTTCTATTCTTATGTATAAATTATACGAAGTTCCAAAGGGTGTGTCAACGTAAGAAATCCAGTTTCTACTGATTAAAGTGTTCCCTTGGTAGACCATACGCTCCCTTGCAGGCGCTCTTCATACATCGTTGCCATATCTAACGCTTTCCCAAAAGCTTTAAAGCAAGCTTCTGCTATGTGATGATTGTTTACTCCATCTAATTGTTTCATATGAAGATTCATTTCTGCTCCGTAAGAAACCGCATAAAAAAACTCTCGTACCATCTCCGTATCCATTACTTCAATTTTAGAAACTGTAAAGTTTACATCATACAAAAAATATGGACGTCCGGATAAATCAACCGCACACAGCATCAAGGTCTCATCCATCGGCAGGATAAAATGACCATACCGTTTGATCGATTTTTTATCTCCCAACGCCTTTTTTATTGCCTGTCCCAACACGATTCCACAATCTTCGATCGTATGGTGAGAATCTACATCAAGATCTCCATCACATTTGAGTTCCAGATCAAATAACCCGTGACGTGCAAATCCCTCCAGCATATGATCAAAAAACGGGATTCCCTGTCTGATTATTTGTACTCCCACTTCCATCCAAATTGATAGTAAGCGTAATGTCTGTTTCTTTTGTTACTCGATGCATCGTTGTAGTTCTTGCTTCCATTTCCATCACTCCTCATAAGCTTTGATTCAAGCATAACAAAAAAGAAATGGTTTCGCAATGAAAATCTCTGTCCTTACTTTCCACTTTCACAAAAAGGGGCAGTGTCTCCACCTGCCCCTTCCCCGACTAAAATAAATCTTTCACTGCCGGATAGATTTTTTTAAATTGTTGATATTTTTCCTCGTATTTTGTTACAAGAGCTTCCTCAGGCTCTACCGTATCAATTACACGAACAAACTGCTTTGCCGCTGTCTCCACATCCAGATACTCACCGCAGCCTACCGCAGCAAGAATTGCTCCTCCAAGAGCCGGTCCTTCTTCACTTTCAATCACATCTACTTTTAAGTTCATAACGTTTGCGATGATTTTTTTCCAAAGAGGACTCTTGGCGCCTCCGCCACAAATTTTTGTTCTTTCAATCTTCATACCAAGGCTTCTTGCAACTTCCAACGAATCTCGTAATCCAAATGCGACTCCTTCCAAAACTGCCTGCGTCATTTCTTCTCTTGTCGTATCCATGGACATTCCGATAAAAGCAGCTCTCACCTTCGGATCATTATGAGGAGATCTCTCTCCCATCAGATATGGAAGATAAAATACATTGTTTTCTCCTAACTTCACAATGTTTTCCTGCTCTTTTGCAAAATCTGTTGTCTTTAATATTTCTTCAGACCACCATTTATTACAAGAGGCAGCGCTTAACATACAACCCATCAAGTGATAATTGCCATCTGCATGTGCAAATGAGTGAAGCGCATTATTTTTATCTACCCCAAATTCTTTGCTGGAGATAAAAATTGTTCCGGATGTGCCAAGAGAAATATTGCACATTCCATCTCCTACAGTACCTGTACCTACCGCTGCCGCCGCATTGTCTCCGGCTCCTGCAATAACTTTTACCGTCTCAGGCATTCCAAGTTCTTCGGCAATCTCTTTCTTCAAAGTTCCTACCACATCGTAACTTTCAAAAAGCTTTGGAAGCTGTTCTTCTGTAATGCTGCATATTTCAAGCATTTCTTTTGACCAGCATTTTCGTTTTACATCCATCAAAAGCATACCGGATGCATCTGAAACGTCTGTACAAAATGTTCCTGATAATCGGTAAGCAAGATAATCTTTTGGAAGCATGATTTTTCGAATCTGTTGAAACAGTTCCGGTTCATTCTCTTTCATCCACAGAATCTTTGGTGCTGTAAAACCTGCAAACGCAATATTTGCAGTATACTCTGAAAGTTTTTCCTTTCCGATCACAGTATTTAAATACTCTGTTTCTTTATCGGTACGTCCATCATTCCACAGAATTGCCGGACGTAGTACTTTGTCTTCTGCATCAAGAACAACTAGCCCATGCATCTGACCTCCAAAGCTGATTCCTGCAATCTGCGATTTATCACACTCAGCAGTCAACTCTTTTATTCCCGCCATAGATTGACTAAACCAATCTTCCGGATTTTGTTCTGACCATCCCGGATTTGGGAAAAACAACGGATATTCTTTGGAAACTATTTTTTTAATTTCTCCATCCTGATCCATGAGAAGTAACTTTACTGCTGATGTTCCTAAATCCACACCTATATATAACATATCTGTTTCCTCCTTTTCAATTGGGGACGTAGTAAAACTGCACTTTACTACGTCCCCAATTGATGTATATCCATTAACTCCAAGGATTTTCTGTTGGATATCGAACCCCTTTTGGTTGATTGTATCCAATCTCTTCTACCGGAACTCCAATGTATTTGAATACTTCAAATAATGCTTTTCCATATTTTCCAAATGCAACAGCTCCATGATGCGGGAAGTTTTTCTCAATCAGTACATGACGATAGAATCGTCCCATCTCCGGAATCGCAAAAATACCAATAGATCCAAAAGATCTTGTTGCTACCGGCAACACTTCTCCTTGTGCAATATATGCTCGAAGTTTGCAATCTGATGTACTCTGTAGTCTGAAAAACGTAATGTCTCCCGGAACAATGTCTCCTTCCAAAGTTCCCTGTGTTACTTCTTCCGGAAGTGCTCTGGCCATAATCATTTGATATTTCATTTCACAAAATGAAAGTTTCTGAACAGCAGTATTACCACAATGGAATCCCATAAAAGTATCTTTTAATGTATAATCAAATCTTCCTTTGATATCTTCTTGATACAAATCTGCTGGAACTGTATTGTTGATATCCAAAAGTGTCACTACATCTTCACTTACAACTGTACCGATAAACTCGCTTAATGCTCCGTAAATATCCACTTCACAAGAAACTGGAATTCCCTGTGCAGCCAAACGGCTATTTACATAGCAAGGTACAAATCCAAATTGTGTCTGGAATGCCGGCCAGCATTTTCCCGCAATCGCAACATACTCTCTGTAACCTTTGTGCTCTTCTACCCAATCCTTCAGTGTCAATTCATACTGTGCCAATTTTTTAAGAATTTCAGGTTTTTTATTGCCGGAGCCAAGTTCTTCTTCCATTTCTTTTACAATTTCAGGAATTCTCTCATCGTCTGCGTGTTTATTAAACGCTTCAAATAAATCCAATTCTGAGTTCTCTTCAATTTCCACTCCCAGATTATAAAGCTGCTGAATTGGTGCATTACATGCAAGGAAATTCAACGGACGTGGTCCAAAGCTGATAATTTTTAAACTGTTTAATCCTATGATTGCTTTTGCAATTGGGGCAAATTCATGGATCATATCTGCACATTCTTCTGCTGTTCCTACCGGATATTCTGGTATATATGCTTTTATGTTTCGAAGTTTCAGGTTATAACTTGCATTCAGCATACCACAATATGCGTCTCCACGTCCCTGAATCAGATTATCTCCTCTTTCTTCCGCTGCTGCCACAAACATTTTAGGGCCATCAAAATGCTTTGCAAGTAATGTTTCCGATATTTCCGGTCCAAAATTTCCAAGATACACGACCAATGCATTACAGCCTGCTTTTTTCACATCTTCCAAAGCCTGCACCATGTGAATTTCACTTTCCACAATGCAGATTGGACATTCGTAAATTTCTGTATCCCCATATTTTTCAATATATGCTTTCACAAGAGCTTCGCGTCTTGATACAGATAAGCTCTCCGGAAAACAATCTCGACTTACAGCTACTACACCGATTTTTAGTTTTGGTATATTTTTCATTATTTCTCCTCCTTAATTTATAACCCGATTATGTTATCTTTATTTTATCAATTCAGGAAAAATTTTTCATTCCAAAACTTGTCTATGTAATGTCATTTTCTTGTCATTTTTCATAAAAAAAGAATGACATCTCTTGTCATTCCTTTCTCATTTTTCTTCGATATTCACTCGGTAACATCCCATAGGTTTTCTCAAACGCCTTTGCAAGCGCTTTACTATTTGAAAATCCATGCTTTACAGCGATTTCATGCAACATACAATCTGTTTTTACTATATCCTGATAAGCATATTCCAAACGAATACTCTGAAGATACTCTCGATACTGTATTTTTGCATATTTTTGAAACATTTTTGACAAATATGTTGGCGAATACCCAAATCGCTCGGCCAAACTCTCCAACGACAATTCTGTAGCATAGTTTTCCTTAATATAATCCGTGATATCAGACAAGCGGTTCAACTTCCGATAATTTTTCACAAGTTCCGGGCTGACTTCTTGCACCTTGTATTCTGTAATCAACATATATAGCAGATTGTAATAAGCGCTTTTCACGAGAAACTCATAACCACATTTTTTATTTACATAGGCTTGATACATTTCTCGAATCAGCTGCATTAATTCATCATCACGAATACTTGGTTCATGAGAAAAACATATAAAATTTTCCTTCAAATAGTACTTTCCAAAAACCGACATAGGAATTTGTATCACAACTGTTCGATTTGGTTTTGGAGAAAAAACAGAGTGTACTTCATTAGAATTAACAATTATAAATTCTCCTGCTTTTAGCAGGTACTCTTTTTCATGCAAAAAAAATCGTAGACTTCCTTCAAAAATTGCAAATATCTCAAGGGAACCATGCCAGTGCTTTTCTCTGACATAGTTCCCTTGTTCTCCCTCAAATAAAAACATTTTGAACGGCAAATCTTCATTTGGTAAAACAATCTCGTGACCGTACCTCATCTACTCTCCACCTAACTTGCTTGCAGTGAACCATCCTGCCGCAAAAGTAACAACACTGATTGCAAGAAGCAACACAGAAGCACCGCTCCAGTCTGTTTTCATCAAAATCGCAATCGGAGATGCAAGGATCAGACCGATAATTCCATAATAAGCATGGATTTCTGCTTTCTTGAAGATAAATTCAATCAATTTTGCAATGGCAAAAATTCCAACTACTACACCGATTCCAAACGGAGCTAAAATTCCAACTACTCGCAAAAGCTCTGTCATATTAAACTGGATCAACGCATCAATACAATCATTGATTGTCTCGATAATCGTGTCATAATATCCAAGAAGCATAAGCATCATAGAGCCGCTCACTCCCGGAACAACCATAGTTGCCGCAGCAATAATTCCAACTCCGAGAAGCTTTATCACATTGACCAAGCCAAAGCTTACGTCAGCAGCGCTTCCACCGTCTTCTCCAAGTACTGCCATTAAAATAACAACTCCAAAGAAAATAAAAAACGGAATCATTTTCCCTACTGTTACTGAATGGCCTTTTACTTTCTGAAAGATAAATGGAAGACTTCCTGCTATTAAACCGCAAAACGCAAAGTTTGTTGGAATCGGATATGTTGCCAACAAAAATTCAAACAATCTCGACAATGCGACGATCGCAATTCCTGCTCCGGCAAAAATCGGAATCAGAAGTTTCATACTTTCCTTAAACTCGCTTTTTAAATGTGTGATGGAATGAATCAGCTTATCATAAAGTCCCATGGCTACCATCATTGTTCCACCACTTACACCCGGAATGATATTAGCAATCCCAACAACCATACCTTGTAAAATCTTTTTCAACATATTGTTACCCCTTTTTGATATATTTTTTCAGAAATGAAACTAACACTTCCATTTCATCTTGCGTACCAATCGTAATTCTTAAATACTGCTCGATACGCTCACTCCCCCAAAATCTAACATAAATCCATTCCTTTTTCAATGCTTCAAACAATTGTTTTGCATCGTATACAGGATGCGTCACAAAGATAAAATTAGCATCTGCACCGGTATAAGTAAAACCCAGTTCTGTAAGCTGCTGCTTCGTCCACTCTCACGTTTCCTTTAATTTCCGTAAGTTTTCCTCAAAATAATCTTGATCCCGTACCGATTCCACTCCACATAATAGAGATGTTTGATTCATTGTATAAGAGTTAAAAGAATATTTTACATCACTCAAATAACGAATTAGTTTCTTATTACTAATAGCATATCCAATTCTCATACCAGCCATCGAACGTGCCTTCGAAAACGTCTGTATCACAATCAGATTCTCATACTTATCTATTAGGCTTATTGCCGATTCCCCTGCAAAATCAATATATGCTTCATCCACAATCACTATAACATCTGGATTGTATGTAAGAATATTTTCGACAAATTCCAAGTTCTCATAAATGGCAGTCGGCGCATTGGGATTTGGAAAAATAATCCCACCATTTTCTCTATAATAATCCTCCCGTCTAATTCGAAACGTCTCATCTACTTTTGGACATTCATACGGTATTCGATATAGTTCTGCCCATACCTTATAAAAAGAATAGGTAATATCCGGAAACAAAATCGGTTTCTTCGAATTAAAAAAAGTGAGAAAACAAAGGGAAAGCACATCATCCGATCCAACTCCGACAAAAATCTGCTCCGGATCAACCTGATACTGTTTTGCCAAAGCATTCACCAAAACAGAGGCCGTCGGGTCCGGATACAGACGCAATCTGTCTGCATTCATTGTTCTCAAAATCTCTTCCACTTTCGGATATTTTTTTCAAACGCTTTCATAAGCCTGTCCTCTTAAAAATATTTTTTTGACAATTCCTTGAATTTTGGCAACGCATTTACAATCGTCTCATACGCTACACAATATGCAATACGTACATATCCCGGACAACCAAAAGAACTTCCCGGCACGATTAAAATATTGAACTCTTTTGCCGCCTCACAGAACTCCTTCTCATTTTCAACCGGTGATTTCATGAAAAGATAAAACGCACCTTCAGGTTTGATACATGTAAATCCACAATCGATCAATCCATTATACAATGTTTCTCGATTTCTATTATAATAAGAAAGGTCTGTTTCTTCGTTCAGACATCTCGCAACTACCTTCTGCTGTAACGTCGGCGCATTGACAAATCCAAGAATACGATTCGCTACATTAGCAGCTGCATTTACTTTTTCACTTTCCGATACTTCATCCGGAATCACAAGATAGCCGATTCTTTCTCCCGGAAGGGAAAGCGACTTACTGTAAGAATAACAAACGATTGTATTATCATAATATTTTGTCAGATACGGAACTTCTACTCCATCATATGCCAACTCTCGATACGGCTCATCAGAAACTAAATAGATCTCATGTCCATATTCTTCTTGTTTTTCCTTCATAATTTCTGCAAGTTTTTGAATCGTTTCTTCCGAATAAACTACTCCTGTAGGATTGTTCGGCGTATTGACAATAACTGCCTTTGTTCTCTCTGTAATCTTTTCTGCAAACTCGTCCAATTTTGGCTGAAATGTCTCTGTATTTGGAGAAATCTCAACAAGCACTCCATCAAAATTATTGGTATAGCTACGATATTCTCCAAAATACGGAGCAAACACGATCACTTCATCTCCCGGATTTAACAATACCTTCAGCGCAACATTCAGTCCTCCGGCTGCCCCTACAGTCATTGTAATATTCCTCTCACCAAAGGAAGTCCCAAATCTCTGATTCAAAGACTCTGCAACCGCCTGTCGTACTTCACTATATCCTGCATTGCTGTTTGTATATCCATGAAGCTTGATTGGATTTTCTTCCTGCACAATTTCAATGATTGCCTGTTTGATTGATTCCGGCGCCGGAACATTCGGATTTCCAAGACTAAAATCATATACATTCTCCGGCCCATAAATCTTGGCAAGACGATTTCCTTCTTCAAACATTGCACGGATTGCCGAACTGTTTGCCACCATGTTTTCCATTTTCTTTGATATCATATTCTTGTCCTCCTACTTTTTTGTCACATATCCTTTTTCCGTCAAAAAGACTGGTCGATAAGACAGCTTTGCCTTTCGAAGTCCCTCTGAGCCTGTATCTTCTTCACGATTTACGTATCGGTAATCCTTACAAGCATGTTCCACAAACTGCTGGTTGATCATCGGATACGCGCCTTGGATAGTTGCATAAGCTTTTTCAATGTGTACGACAAATGTATCCTCACACAATTCCTCTCCGATTGTAAACGCTACAATTTCTCCGTCAACTCTAAGAATTCCTCCTATAAGTTCCAGTTCTTTAAAAAGCCTCAACGAATTCAATGTCACACACATCTCTGCGTTTTTATTCAGATCCTCTTCACAACCGTTTTCATTTCTCCATTTCAACGCCATCTGAAAACACTCTTCTAGATTCTCTTCTGTCATCGGTTCATAAGACCAGTTCTCATGCTCTGCTTTGAATTTATTAATATGATTTCTCTTTGCATGAAGCTTTTTCCCGGAAAGTGTGGCAAGCTTTTCTGCCTCGTATATATAGTCCGCATCATCTCTGCTATATTCAATCTCATATTGTCCCGGATACCAGGAATTAAATTGTTCCCACGCCTCCGGTGTTACACAATACATATTGAATTCTTGATCACGCTCTTCACAGTATTCTTTTAAAAATTCAATGGCTCGTTTCACATCCTCTGGTTCTCCTGCCGGATATGCAAACGAATATACCCCTTCATCTTCACTTCGGAAAACAAGCGCATTTTCAATGATCGCATATTTTACTCTATAATGTTTGGACCAGAGATATACATTCACGAATGTTCTCTCACAACTTCGAGACGGATACTTTTTAAAATAGTAAGAAAGAGTCTCCTTATCTTCCAGTTGTGGTCGTCTAAATTCTACTTCTTTCATTTTCATACCCCTTATATTATCTATGCATATTGTACAATGACTCGTATACCCCTTTTTTCGCAAGAAGTTCCTCATGTGTTCCCTGTTCTTCTATTCCGTTTTCTGTCAGAACAAGAATTCTTCTCGCATTTCGGATTGTAGTCAGTCTGTGAGCAATGACAAATGTTGTTCGATTCTTTGCAAGTTCTTCCAAAGACTGCTGTACTACTTTTTCACTTTCATTATCAAGGGCAGACGTTGCCTCATCAAAAATAAGAATCGGTGGATTCTTTAAAAATACACGAGCAATGGATAGTCTCTGTTTCTGTCCTCCTGAAAGTTTCGCTCCTCGTTGTCCGATATCCGTATCATAACCACTCGGAAAGCTCATGATAAACTCATGGGCATTGGCTCTTCTAGCCGCACGAATGACGTCTTCATCAGTAGCACTTGGATTGCCGTACCGGATATTTTCCATGATCGTTCCGGCAAACAAGTAGACATCCTGCTGTACGATTCCGATATTGTTTCTCAAGTCTTCTAATTTTATATGGCGAATATCCATCCCATCAATTTGAATGCTTCCTTCAGACACTTCATAAAATCTAGGAATCAAACTGCAAAGCGTCGTTTTCCCTACACCGGACGGACCGACAAGCGCCATATATTCCCCTGCTTCCACATCGAGATTCACATGGTTTAACACGTTTTCATTGCTGTCGCTATAGTGGAAAGATACATCACGAAACTCGATCTTCCCTTCCAATCTATCCACAGATACCGCATTCTCTTCATCTTTGATATCCGGTGCAATCGCCATCATCTCAAGGAATCTGTCAAAACCGGAATATCCGTTTTGGAACATCTCTGTAAAGTTGATCAGTTTCTTCACCGGCTCAATAAAGTTATTAATATATAGAAGGAACGTTACTAAATCAGCCACAAGAATCGTCTGTTCTGCAAGTCCCCTTGCACCTACAATCAAAACTGTTACTGTCACAAGTGTCGTAAGCGCTGTCAAAGAAGAATGGTACCCTGCCATATAACGGTAACTGATTTTCTTCGCCGCCACAAAATTATCGTTGCCCTTTTCAAATTTTTTCATCTCAATGTGTTCATTCGCAAATGATTTCACCACACGGATTCCCGAAAGGCTGTCCTCAATCTGACTGTTAATATCCGCAATTCTTGCCCTGTTACGCTTAAACGCAACTTTCATCTTTCTATTATAATATCCTGCAAAGATTATCATGACCGGTACAAAGATAAATGCTACGATTGTCAGTTTCACATTGATATTGAGCAAAATAATAAAAGAACCAAGCAATTTAATAATCGAAATCACAATATCTTCCGGCCCATGATGCAAAAGTTCTGTAATATCAAACAAATCACTTGTAATTCTCGACAAAAGAGCTCCCACTTTCTGATTGTCATAGAATGCAAAAGTAAGCTTCTGATAGTGACTAAAAATATCACTTCTCATATTCGCTTCCATCTTCGCACCCATCATATGACCATAGAAAGCAATAAAATAATTACACACATATTCTACCAATACAAGAAAAATCATCAAGCCACCGAGCATGGTAATCGTACGCATGACTTCATTTCTCTCAAAATATACGACTTCGTTCGTGATATAACGCACGATCAATGGGATTACCAACGTAACCGCTGCTCCAAGTATCGCGAAAAACATGTCTGCAAAGAATAAACCTTTATATGGCTTGTAGTAAGAAAATAATTTTTTTAGCTTGTTTTTCATATCTCTTCCTCCTATGTAAATAAGGACGTTGCTAAAAAGCACCGTCCTTATCCCCTCATCACTTTCTATATCATACTATATCATTTACAAAAGTTCAACTGCTAAGTTTCTCTTGAACTAGTCCCTCTGAAATATGAATCAAATTACTACTACTGATTTCTGCTATATTGATTGAATTTTGAAGATATGTTTTTACAATCTTCATCCTATCATTTTTGATGCTCTAATACCCAATTAAGCATATCTTCATATTTCAAACTGCCATCTGCTACTGCAAGAATCAACTCATATAATTCTTTCTGTGTATATCGTAATTCAATTCCATTCAAAGCAAAAAATACAAGCATGGCATGAGTTCCAACACGTTTATTTCCATCTAACATACAGTGATTTTTAATTAAACCATAACCCAGCCGAGTTCCTTTTGCCTGAATAGTTGGGTATAATTCTTCTCCAGCAAATACTTGAAATGGAGACTCTATAGCTGACTCCAACAGATTAAAATCTCTCACTCCATCCATTCCACCTGTCTGTTCAATAAGCTGTGAGTGCAACATTAAAATCTGCTTTTTACTTAGTTTTTTCATTTAGCAAGCACCTCATACGCCTCTTTATTCTGTGCAAGTAATCTCTTTGATATATCAAGCACATCTTCATCCTTAGCTACTGTACTTTCATCTGCTTTGCTAAAATCTATAACCAAATATCTTGGTGCATTATTCTTGAGTATAACAACAGAACCAAGTTCATCTACTAATCTGGCAACTTTTGAGAAATTCTGATTTGCTTCTGTGATTGAAACCATTGTATTTGTATCTATCGTCATGATAACACCTCCTAGTTTTTATATACATAGTATATTATATTTCTAGGATAAATTCAACCTAGTTTCATCACTTCACACTGTCTCTGCAATGCTACAGCTTTATCTGTAAACCGATTTCTTTATAAAGTAGCATAAAATGCCTCCTGCAATTCCTCCAAACAAATATATAAAGTTCTTGTAACGATATATCTTCTTCATAGTTTCATTTTTCTTATTGCATGTTTGCATATACTCTACAAACACATAGTGCTCTGCCTTCCACAATCTTTCTTGAAATAGAACTAACAACATCCCTGTAAACAAAAACATGCCTGAAATTGTCAGTCGATATTTTCCATTTTCTCCCTTCTTTTTCCACTCCTTCTCCTTTTCCATACTTTCTGTTGTAAAACTTACCCCATTCTTTTCTAATTTATGGATAATCTTTCTTAAAACACTTCCATTTTCAATTCCAACAACCCATTTTTCTCTATTTTCTGTTATTCCTCCTATAAGGGTATTATCCGAAATATCTTGTTTTTCACTTTCTTGCTTATCTTCAGATGGATTATGAAGTGGAGTCATTTCTTTAGCTGTTAGCATAGAAAATCCATCTAGCGTAGTATAGACTTTTGAAGTTTTTTTCAGATCATCTTCTATATAGCTCCATATCCTTGCTTCTTTCCCTCCTGAAAATTTCACCTCAAAGCTTTCTTTTTTCATCTCCTCCCAATGCGCTTTCGATATTCTTTCTCCTTTTTCATTCTTTAGATTTTTATAAAATTGATGTTCAAATATTACATACGGCATCGCTTCTGACATCTGCTCTAGAGATAATTCTCCCCATTGATTCTGTAGAAAATCTTTCTCTATATTAGTATAATATGGTTCTATTCTTTTAACTTTCTGAACACAAGCCCCAATATCTCTTTCCACATCTTGGGCATACACATTCATCATAATACTTCCACAACATCCTATTACACAAAGCGCTACTTTCCAATTTTTTCTCATAAAAAAACCTCCTCATTTGCCTTTATATTAAATGACAAATGAGAAGGACATATGTGACATCATTTTCTATTCTTTTTTATACTTTCTAATATTTTAATCAATTCCTCAACATTAACTCTACCTGATACCATATAAATATAGTCTTCCTTTACATAAATCAACGTACTTGCGCCCTTTTCATCAACTAAATGATAGACCGGATATCCATTTAACTCAAATTCCTTTGCAGGATCTCCGTTGGATGTAATCGATATATCCCACATTTTCAATTTCTCCGGAAGTTCTTGCCAAAAATGTACTGCAGTCTCTTGTTTATTTATGTAACAACACCAATAACTTTCAAATTCTCCTGAATATTCCTCCTCATAAAATTTGTACCCTTTCGGAATATACGTTGGTTTATGAATCTCAAACTCCTCTTCTCTCTCCGTTTTCTCTGCTGGCAATTCAAATTTAACGTCTGTATGATCAGAAAATAACATTTCACAATATTTTGCAATTCTGTCTCTTACTCCAGGAATCGCCAATACTGTCATACCGGACATTAAAAAAATCAAAATAGCAACCAGAAGATATTTAATTGGCATCTTTTTTCATCTTCTTTTCAAATCTGATGTATAATCCATTAACAGTTCTTCCATCTTTCTTTCAAATTCTACAGAAAAAACATGCTTGTCTTCTTCCAATAAATTCAACACTTCTCTTTCGTAATCTCTTATAACTGCAAGTTTTACTGCTTCTTTTATCACTTCTTCTGATAATAAATCAGTAGGCATTTCTGATTCCTCCTTTTAATAGGTACTCCTTCATCATCCTTCTTGCTCTTTGTGCTATTTTCCGCACATTTTCCGGAGATTTTCCAAGAATTTTCGCAATCTCCTCACCTGACAAATCATTGTAATATTGCAAATAAATTACTTCTTTATACGGATACGAAAGTTGAGATATACTATCCGCCAAAAGCTGTATTTTTTCTTTTTCTACTATCTCTCTCAATGTTATATCTTCGCAATCTTCCTCCTTTTCATCTTCATAAGAAATAGTTCCATGATTTTTCTTTGCATTGTAAAGATTAATAGACTTATTTCTCACAATAGTAACAATATAATTCCAAGTTTTTTTACTGTAAACGTCATTTATTTTGTCAAAGTTTTCAATAATTGCCCAAAATGATTCATGCACAATATCCTCTGCATCTTTTTCATTTTTTAAAATATTCCACGATATTTTATACATACTATAT
>Scrappy_p2__coassemble_579_pt1 | contig 50195 bp, 43 predicted proteins | sample Scrappy_p2__metabat2_high_PE_016 | metagenome-assembled genome bin Scrappy_p2 | reverse complement strand
GCATTATAGTGGAGATGTTTGATTTAGTATTTAAAAAGCAACAGTAAGGTGTAAGACGTAACTTAAAAGGAGTTTGAAACACAATTCACAGTTTCAAACTCCTTTTTTCTCTTTTTCTAATTACATATTCGCTTTATATGCTTCCTCTTCTTCCCATACATCGAAACCGCCTTCTCTCAAAATGCGAATCGCTTTTTCTGGAATCTCTGTTTTCAAAATAGCCGAAGCATCTTCTCCATTTGCAAAAGCATACATATATTCTACATTCACACCATTTTGTACAAGAAGATGCATTGCTTTACTCAAAGAGCCTGTTGCATGAGGCACTCGAAGCGCTATTACTTTTGTAATCATAGCAACAATTCCAGCTTCTTTTAATACCTCTCTTCCTTTTACCGGATCTGATACGATCAAACGAAGCATTCCATAGTCAGAGGTATCCGCAAGACTCAAAGCTACAATATTCACATCATTTCGTCCAAGTACTCGCAATACTTCGTCCAATCTTCCTTCTCTATTTTCCAAAAAGATTGATAATTGTTTGATTGTCATACGCTTTGCCTCCTATAATTTTCTGTTATCAATGACACGTTTTGCTTTTCCTTCACTTCTCTCAATGGATTTCGGTTCCACAAGTTTTACCCTTACAGATACTCCGATTGCCTGTTTGATCACATTACCGATTCTCTTTTTCAAATCATCTAATTTTCGAATTTCATCAGAAAAATAACGTTCGTCAACTTCCACCATAACGGTAAGTACATCTAGATTATTTTCTCGATCCACAATCAGAAGATAATGTGGCAAAGCTCCATGAATGGAAAGTAGAGCTGTCTCAATCTGTGTTGGGAATACATTCACTCCACGGATAACTTTCATATCATCTGTGCGGCCTTTGAATTTTGATATTCGAGGCAAAGTTCTTCCGCAAGCACACTTTGTTCGATCCATACTTGTCAAATCTTTTGTTCGATAACGAAGAAGAGGCATTGCTTCTTTCGTAAGCGTTGTAAAAATCAGTTCTCCGGTTTCTCCATCTTTTACCTGTTGATTTGTCTGTGGATCCAGTATCTCAGGAAGGAAGTGATCTTCAAAAATATGCAATCCATTGTGATGAATACATTCCATTGCAACTCCCGGTCCCATAATTTCACACAAGCCGTAGATATCAAATGCATTGATATGTAATTTTTGTTCGATTTCTTTTTGCATTTCTACTGTCCATGGTTCAGCTCCAAAGATGCCTGTCTTTAATTTTAATTTATCCACAAGTCCTGCTTCTTCCAATGCCTCCGCCAAGTGCAATGCGTAAGACGGCGTACATGCCATTGCAGTTGCTCCAAAATCTTCCAGACACATCATTTGTCTTTGTGTATTTCCTGCAGACATCGGAATCGCAAGAGCTCCGAGCGCTCTCGCTCCAAAATCAATACCAAGGCCTCCGGTAAATAGTCCATATCCATAACATACATGAATGATATCTTCTTCTGTTAGTCCTGCCATTGTCATAGCTCTGGCAACACATTCTCCCCAAATCTCAGTATCATGTTGTGTATAGGATGCTAATGTTAGTTTACCTGTCGTACCAGATGTTCCTTGAACACGGGCTACTTTTGATTTTGGTACTGCCAAAAGTCCAAACGGATAGTTTTCTCTTAGATCATCTTTTGTTGTAAAAGGAAGTTTATGAATATCTTCCACTCCCTTGATATCCCCTGGTTCTACTCCTAGTTCTTTCATCTTGCGATTGTAAAACGGCACATGCTCATATACATTTGCCACTTGCTTTACGAGCCGTTCGCTTTGCAAGGCAATCATCTCGTCCCTGCTCATGCACTCAATTTCCGGCCGTCTGATTCTTTCCTGCCACTCCATAGCTCACTCTCCTTCTGCCTTCTTTTTCCGCCGTTCTATTCTCTATAACTCACTATCATCTACAACTTTTACATGTTCTTTTTCCAGAATCTGTACTGCTTTTTCTGTATCATCTGTACTAAACACCATAACCGGCGCTTTTTCTTCCCGAATTACAAAGGAATAAATATAATTGATGCTGATCTGTGCGTCCGCCAGTATTTTCAGCATATGATTCAGATTGCCTTTCTGATCCACCAATTCTACTCCCACTACTTCGTGGATTCGAACTACAAACCCTTTGGAGGTGAGATAACATTTCGCCTCTTCCGCCCGATCTACCACCAAGCGTAAAATGGAAAATTCCGGATTGTCAAAAGATGAAATCGCACGAATGTTAATGTGCGCTTCAGTAAGTGCATCTGTTACATCCATCAGACTTCCGGTTCTATTTTCTACGAATACTGATAATTGCTTAATCATATGCTCCTCCTATAGCTGATATCCTACGTCAAATGCTGTTTTATTAATTTCAATGGTCTTCGGCGGTACTGTTTTTTCAATTACTTCATACCATTGTTCTTTTGTAAAATCCATATGCTGTGCGGCAATTCCTAACACGATCATATTAAATACTCTTGGATTGCCTAATTTTTTTGCTTCCTCTGTTGCATTGACTGTATAGACTTTATGCTCTTTTGACAAATCTTCTAAAATACCTTCCGGGTATTCTGCCGCACCGATCACAACCGGCATCGGATCGATTCTCCAATCATTTACGATCAAAGCTCCTTCTTTCTTTAAAAAATGAGAATAACGAAGAGCCTCAAGCCGTTCAAAAGCGATGATCACATCTGCCTGTCCTTCTTCCACGATCGGTTCTGCAACTTTTTCACCATAACGTACATATGTAACAACACTTCCGCCTCTTTGCGCCATTCCATGCACTTCGGAAAGCTTCACATCATATCCACCTGCAATGGCAAGTCCACCTAAGATACGGCTTGTAAGAAGTGTTCCCTGTCCTCCTACACCAACAATCATAATATTCTTTGTTGCCATTATCTGTCACCTGCCTTTACCAATTCAATTGCGTCAAATTTACAAAGTGTGGCGCAAAGTCCACATCCTGTACACATCGTATCATCAATATAAATCGTTCCATCCTCATTTCTCGTCATCGCTGGGCATCCCGGTTTCATACACATTCCACACTTTTTACATTTGTCCGGGTTCGCGATATAAAGAGGTTTCTTTGATTTATCCAACAATACGCATGGTGATTTTGTAATAATGACAGATACTTCATCCTTCGCAGTTTCCTCTTTTACAACACGTTCCAGTTCGGCAATGTCAAATGCATTCACTTCTACAACATTCTTCACACCGATTGCTCTGCAAAGTCCTGCAATATCGATGGCATAAGTCGGTTCTCCCAAAAGAGTTTTTCCTGTTGCCGCATGATCCTGATGTCCTGTCATACCGGTTGTTGAATTATCTAAAATCATTACCGTGCCGGTCGCTTTATTGTACATCATATTCATCAACGAATTCACTCCTGTATGTAAAAATGTGGAATCTCCGATCACTGCAACCCAATTCTTCACATAGTCTTTTCCTTTTGCTTTTTCCATACCATGTAGAGAAGAAATACTTGCCCCCATACAGATGGTTGTGTCCACAACACTCAATGGAGCTACTGCACCAAGTGTATAACAACCAATATCTCCTGCTGCATGCAGTTTTAATTTATTCAAAACATAATATACACTTCTATGCGGACATCCCGGGCAAAGAATCGGCGGACGTCCCGGCGCTTTTGCCGGCGCTTTTAATTCTAATTCTTCTCCAAGAATTGCAGTACGGATCATATTGGCGCTATACTCACCCTGTACGGTGAAGATTTCTTTTCCTATTGCTTGGATTCCCCATGATTTTACTTGTTCCTCAATCACCGGATCCAATTCTTCGATAATATATAATTTTTCAACTTTATTTGCAAATTCCTGAATCAGTTTTTTCGGAAGCGGATTCACAAGTCCCAGTTTTAAAACAGAAGCATTCGGTAACGCCTCTTTGACATACTGATATGGAATTCCGCTCGTAATAACCCCGATTTTCGTATCTTGCATTTCTACGCGATTGACAGAGAGTGTATTTGCTGCTTCTGCCAATTCCAAATTCTTCTGTTCGATAACAACATGACGTAATTTTGCATTTCCAGGCATCATAACCGTCTTTTGAATATTTTTTACATACGGCTTATCTTCCACCTGTTTCCGTTCACACAATTCTACAAGCCCTTGCGAATGCGCGAGTCTTGTTGTTGTACGCAAGATCACAGGGCGATCAAACTGCTCACTGATCTCAAAAGCTTCTTTCATGAATTCCTTTGCTTCCATACTGTCCGAAGGCTCCAAAACCGGAACTTGTGCTGCTCTTGCGATCATTCTTGTGTCTTGTTCATTTTGAGAGCTATATAATCCCGGATCATCAGCAACTACTAACACAAGCCCGCCGTTCACTCCCATGTAGGAAACTGTATAAAGAGGATCGGATGCCACATTCAAACCTACATGTTTCATACATGCCATAGCTCGAACTCCTGATACACTTGCTCCAATCGCAACTTCTGTCGCCACTTTTTCATTCGGTGACCATTCCGCATAAATATCTTCTTTATACTTCACTATATTTTCACTAATCTCTGTACTTGGTGTACCCGGATATGCTGCTGAAACTTTTACTCCAGCTTCATATGCTCCACGGGCAATCGCCTCATTTCCAAGCATGATTACTTTATTCTCTGACATTTTACAGCCCATCCTTTCGTAAATCTGTTACTCGTTTCGCTTTTCCTTCAAAACGTTTCAATGAATGTGGCGCTACAAGTCTGATATTGGTAGCCAGTCCAAGCATTGATTTTAAATTTGATTTAATTCTTGTTTCCAATTCGCTTAATTTTGTATAACTGTCAAGCAAACGATCATCAATCAGTTCTACGGTAATCGTCATCACATCCAAGCGATTCTTACGCTCTACAAGGATCTCATAGTGTGGTCCAATCTCCGGAATTTTAAGCAATACTTCTTCAATCTGTGTCGGGAATACATTGACTCCTCGAATCACAAGCATATCATCAGCTCGACCGGACAAATTTTCCATGCGGACTGTTGTTCGGCCACATTTACACGGTGCGTAATCCAATCTTGTCAAATCTCCGGTTCTATATCTGACAAGTGGAAGAGCCTCTTTTCCAAGACAAGTAACGACCAATTCTCCTCTTTCTCCCGGCGGAAGAACTTCTCCTGTTTTCGGATCAATAATCTCCGGAATAAACCAATCTTCATTGATGTGCATTCCACATAGTTCAGTACATTCGCCTGCCACACCTGGTCCGCAAAGTTCACTCATTCCGTAGTTTTGTGTGCAAACAAACTGATCTCCCCACACTTTATGCATCTCTTCCCGCATCGGTTCCGTCATACCTTCGCCACCAAAAAGTCCGATTCTTACTTGTAGATCTTTTGACGGATTCAATCCTCTGTTTCTGATTTCTTCCCCAAGATGCAGTGCGTAGGACGGAGTTGCTACCAAAAGCGTCACTCCCATATCCTGTAAAAACATGATCTGCTTATTCGTATTCCCTGAAGACATCGGGATTACAGATGCACCTAGATTCTCCAATCCTCCGTGTAGCCCTAAAGCCCCGGTAAATGTTCCATATCCAAAAGAAATCTGACATACATCTTCCGGTGTCGCTCCACCCATACAGGCAACACGGGTTACGTTATTGAGCCAGACTTCTAAATCATGTTTCGTATATCCAACTACCGTTGGTTTTCCTGTCGTTCCTGAGCTTGCATGAAAACGAACAAGATCTTTTTTATCTACTGCAAACATTCCCATCGGATAATGATCTCGAAAATCAGCTTTGTACGTAAACGGCATTTTTTGCAAATCTTCCAGTGTCTGAATATCGTCCGGTTTTACTCCTGCCTCATCCATCTTTTTACGATAAGGACTGGATTTTTCATATATATAAGAAACGGTCTCCTTTAATCTTTCCAGTTGAATTCTTTCAATTTCTTCCCTTGAAAGCGTTTCTTCTTTTGACCATATCATGGATTCTTCCTCCTTGCTGCATTACTTATCCTTTAGTATAGCACAACACTTTCGCAATTTAAAGCGTTGATTTGAAGAATTTATTTTTTCTATTTTTTCGTCGCATACATTGGGCGCTCAGAAGGAGTAAAATTGCTATCATTAATCGATAGTTAAAATGATTTTTTAAAATTGTTGCCTGATATTCTCTTTTTTGTATCTCCATCTTGTTTTGAATCATATAGCCGACTTCTTCCAAATCCTGTCCAATTTCTCTTCCATCAGACTGAACTCGAATATACTCGCTTTCTTTCGGAAATCTCTCCCGTTCTCTTACCATATACACATACGGCTTGGATTCCGCATTTGTTTCTTTCAACAAAATCAGCCGGGCAGTTCCTCCGTCCGGCTTTTCTCTCTCTTGATCAGTTATATAGTATTGGCTTTGTAGTCCTCCCTCTGCCTGTTCTTGCATTTTAGATATTTTCGCAGTTTTCTTATACTTTTGATACGCCTTCTCATTAAAATATATCGTCTTCATCGTTTCTTTATCCGATATGTGATACACCAGTTTCATATAGTCTTCATCTAATTCTACACATGTAACAGCCATTTCTCCCCAATTCCCGGTTAAAGTAATCATTTCTTTGTTCTCATGACTTGCTGCAAGCACATGAGGCAGATTTCTTATTTTTTTGATTGGATCATTCTCTTCTTGTCCACTTTTCTCAGATAGGAGTCTATATGTAACCGGCTTTCTCACGACTTGTATCCATTCTACTCCTGCCTTTGCTCCAAGAAATAAAAAAATGCAAGCTGCAAGATACAGCCAAAGTATAATCTTTACTCTATCACTTTGTTTTCGTAATTTCCATATGCTACTCAAACATTTCATCTTCTCGTTTCCTTTTCTTCCACCAATTCATGACAAAGATTCCACCTGTCATACATATTACGGTAACTATTACTGCCATGATTACCCACCATTGCATCTGCTGATTCTCTTCTTCCGACTCCTCTTCTGTGAATGGAGAAATGATTTCTGTATGAACTGGTTTTTCTTCCTGATATTCTCTTCCCAGTTCATCCTCATAATACAGGATCACTTTCCCCTCTGTTTTCCCGTAGGATGAATCCCCTGCTTTCAAACCTTCAATCACAACCGAGGTACTCCCTTCCATCGTTGTTCCAGGTTCAATGTCTCCCATAAAAATGGTTCCTTCCGGACGTAACCCATCTGCTTCCAGTTTCGCTCTTACATGATATATTTTACTTCGTCCAAGATTCATAACTTGCATCTCCGCATTTACTACATCTGCAACCGGAAGCTTTTCGGCAAATGCCGGAGCATCAAACTCTATCTTTACCGGCTGTATAACTGAAACATTTACTTTTCCGGTCAAATTATACGCTGTTCCGTCCTCTCCAGCATAATCCAGCACAAGTTCCAATCCATACTGCGCCTGTGGCGCAGAAGGATATACACGATAATGATAAGTTAAAACTGTAGTTTTTCCTGCTGCTACTTTCTCGATATATCTGGTATCTGTCTGATCAAGAAGTTGAAAAAATTCTCCTTGTCCACTTATCATAGCAGTCATATTTTTTGCCGCCTGCTTTTTACTTGTATTCAATAATGTGATTTCTACCGAGAACTCTTGTCCTGCCTGAATCTCTTTCTCTGAAAACGTACAAGATTTTACAACTACTTTTGGTGCAAATACAGGCTCTTCTTTCTTCTCAGTTTGTTCCACGTCCGGTATAAAACTGTCTTCCTCAGGCGGATTCGGCGTTTGCTCCGTTTCTTCATTCGGAATCGAATTGCCTTGTGGCTGATCCATAATTTCCAGTTTCCCATCTGCAATCGTCACATAAAGTTTGATATCTTTTTTAATCAGATCATTGGAAGATGTCGTACCTTCCAATGCTATCACAACAGGATAACTCCCATTGATTCTATCCTTTTTCAATTCCATCTCGAATATCACATAGTAAATCAAAACTTCCTTCTCTTTCCCTTTTGGAATCATTTTGTCTATTTTTATATTCTTCACATAGTTTTTCTTAAGAAAAGGAAGATTTTTCTCTTCCGGAAATTTTACAGATGCACGAAGCATCTGATTTTTCAATTCTTCATTACACAAAATCGGAATCGCGATCATAGCTTTTCCATCTATGATTTTGGGAACATAACCTTCGGAATACGATTGTTCCATTTCTTCGTATATGTTCTCATTATCAATATATAACTCTATATTATTTTTATTCTCTTGTGCTTGCACATAACCGATTGGTTTGCAAAAAATTCCTAACACAATTCCTATGATGCAGCCTATTTTCCAAACATGTTTTATCCTTCCCATTGCCATTTTTCCTCCATGTCATGCACAACGTCGCACAATTCTTCAATATCCTGTCCGTTATGGCTTGCCAAAATCATTGCTTTTCCTTGTTTTTTTAATTCTTTCAAAAGTTCTCGCATCCGAAGCACTCCCTCCTTATCCAATCCGTTAAAAGGTTCATCCAATATCAATATATCCGGATTCTCCATAATTGCCTGTGCAATCCCCAAACGCTGGCGCATTCCAAGCGAGTATTTTGATACTGGCTTTTTCATTCCCGGCTGAAGTCCGACTCGTTTCATACTTTCCATTATTTCCTGCCGTTCTATCTTCCCTTTTAACGAAGCTAATAGTTTCAGATTTTGAAATCCTGTCAGGTCAGAAATAAATCCAGGTGTCTCTATTATGGCTCCGATGGACTCCGGAAAATCCACCTCTACTCCGATTCGTTTTCCATTCACCAAGATTTCTCCTTGATCTGCTTTCAAAAAACCACAAATACATTTCATCAACACAGTTTTTCCACTCCCGTTGTTTCCTACAAGTCCAAAAATCTGCCCTTGTTTTACTTGAAAACTCACATTCTCTAAAACAGCATGTTTCCCGAACGATTTGTATACCTGTTTCACTACGATTCCCTTTTCTTCCATTACGCTTCTCCTTATCATCCTGTAAAATCAAACGTATATCTTGGGATTTTATGCAATCCTATTCCAAATACAAAAAGGCTTCCTACAAAAAAAGCAAGATAAGACACCCAAAGTTTCGGCAAATTATCATATCCAAAGTTATGCATGGCATACGTCGCATGATTCAATGGTGAAATCCATCCAAACAAGATATTGGCTTTGGCCATCTGTTCCTCCGGAATTCGTAAAATCTGTGATAACATCTCCGGATTCGCAAGGAAACCGTAAGCGCTAAATAGAATTCCCGCAATCATTCCACCATTCTGTCTCCACAAATTAAAATAGAGGATCAGGGCAGATAATAATAACGAGTACCCTGTCATTAACAAAAAAATGTGACTCCCGCATTGATATGGAAAAGACAATTCCAATACCTTTACAACCGAAGGGACTGCAATTTCTCTCCCAATATCGGAATACGCCAGGATTGCTGCCGTCTCGCTCCACATGTTTCCTGCGTATGCATTCCTTCCGGATACTATACTTGTTGCTAAAAGAATAAACCCAGTAAATAAAGTTGATGCTGTTACCGTATAAAAAATCTGCCCCAACATCCATACTGCACGATTTACACGAATCAAAAGAAATGGAGTTTCTTTTGACAGATTAGGCATATCTGAAAAAATCAAAAGCAGACATAGCGAAATTGTCAAAATGGATTTTGCATCTCCAAATGTCCAAATAAACGGTTCCAGCACTTGTAATACCGTGTCCTTATCCTTTGCAAATACGATTACTTTATCCGACAGCAAAAAACTAAGAACAAAGCCAAGTCCAAAGGCAAGCCATATCTTTGGATTCTTCTTCCATTTTCTAAAATTGGCAAATGCGATGATTCCTATTTGTTTCATATTCACAAGCATTCCACACACCTCCGGAGCAACATGTAATACAAAATCATCAAAATCCATAATACTCCAACAACTAAAATAGCAACTCCTTGTTCTCCCATCACCCACGCATGTTCGGGAATCAGCCATTCGATCGGATTGACACAATACACCCTCGTCACAAATCGCTCTTGCAAAATCACTAAGAAGTAAAAACAGACAAAGCCTCCACCGTAGGATACGCATTTACTTTCCGACCATGCCGCCAATATTGCAGAAACAAGCGCCCACACCATACCGGACAGTCCAAATAACAAGATATTAAACATAACACGCTCTTCTTCATGAACAAGTAATTGATAAAGCCAACCGCTACATGTTGTAACCGCACCGCCACTTAACGCACAACTTAGTACCTTGCCCATACTATATGCATGTTTGCTTGTTCGAATCAGATATAGTTTCAGATAACCACTTTGGTAATCGTTAAGCCATATACACGAACAAGGCAGCGCGCAAAAAATCGGCATGCTCATATAAAATACGTCTGCCTTCGGTCCTGCTATCACAAGAATCATACTTTGTATCATGACTCCCAGGAAAAATCGTTTCGAAACAATAGCTCTTTTCAAATCCGTTTCAAAACTATTCATATCCTCTCCTATCTTAATATCCAAGTGTCCGGTTGATTACAGATCCATCAATGGCATTGATTGTTAGAATAGACTTTTTTTCTATTCCAGTTTCTTTCCCATCGGTTACTTCTACTGTTCCTATAAAATCCCACACCGGCACAAGAAGTCCCGTATGGAAACTATCCTTCTCACTGATTCTCGTATATCCAAGAACCACTTGATCTACGGTAATTTTCGTTTTCATCGGCTCATCATCTGCCTGACTTGCATTTGCTATCGCCACCATCTTTTCAAAGATTCCTTTGATCTCATCAAAAGACTTTAGCGAAGCATTTTCTACAACAGTTTCCGTTATTTTTGTCGGAGCCTCAAAGAAAAATCCTGCAATCCCGTTGTCATTTACTCGTATTTCTATCGTTTCTACCGGCCAGTGCATTTTTTTCACATTCTCGCCAACAAAAGACTCCGAATATTTTCCAACGGATTCGTATGTAACAAACACATCTTCTACCGTTCTCATATATCTTAATACATAGAGTTTTCGATATCCTTTCGCTTCCAGGTCTTCTAATTCTCTACGTATATCTGCACCCTCTTCTCTCATTTCCCCTTCATAAAATCGAAACTCAGAAAAACCTAGTTGTGTTATCAGATCATCTGCCTTCTCTTTTGCCTCTTCTATAGAAATGGTTGTACCTTCGTCAGTAAATTCTTTCCTTCCTTCAAGTTGCTCTTCATCTAAATACCCGAATTCGTCTCCGCCGACTATTGCACCTTCTAAGAATTCATACCCATGTTTTCCTACATAATAGCGGAGACAATTCCCATATTCTGGATTATTTTGTACAAATAGAGAAGCATAATTTCCATCGTTACCATCTGTAATCCCATAATACACATCCCCATCCGGATTCAAATCATTTTCCCACATATAAAAATCGTTTTTCGGATCCTTTTTTAATAATTCTTTTACCTTCCGAATCATTCCGTCCGATTCATTCCCTTGAAATTGCATGCTCTTTGGAGCTTTTTCATACTCTTTTTTTAATCGATTGATTTCTTTCTGCACTTCTTTTTCATGTTCTTTTTTATCCTGTGCCTCCCCTTCATAATCTGCAATCTCTCTCTTTAGGGTTGCTATCTCTTCTTCGATGACGTCTTTTGTCCTTTGATGTGTAATACTTCCGTCATATATCTTTTGATCTTTCAAAAGAACTTTTCTCACCTTCTCCAAAAATTCTTGTTGAATGGGTTGCTGTTCTACCCGAAACATCGACAACTTTTCCACATTTGGAATCGCTACTTTGGCGTCCGCATGAATCGTTACTCCCAATTTGGAATCTTCGATTGTCGTTTTGTAATCCTCATATTCTTTTATATCCAATAAATTGGAAACATCATCCTGGTCTTTTCTCGCTGCGCTAATCAGCTTGTCCATATTCTTATTTTTTACAATAGAGGTGTCCGGAGTTTTCTGACACCCTCCGATTCCGATTGCCATAATGCATAAGACCGCCATTATTTTCTTTTTTCTCATCTACTGTTCCTCCCTTTTTGCCACGACAAAAGCCATGCCGGATTTCTTCTATCTCTATCCTAACATGGCTTTCTACATCAAGTATTCATCATTTTGTAAGCAAATTGTAAATGAATGGAAGTCCCTTTTCCAATCTCGCTTTCAATCTCCATCTTCATATTGTGGCGTTTGATAATCAATGCCGCCAAAGATAATCCCAAACCAGCTCCCCCACATTTTCTACTTCTGGATTTATCGATCATATAAAAAGGTTCCAAAATCCGTTCTTTTTCTTCTTCCGGTATCCCTCTCCCAAAATCCTGCACTGTGATACTATCTTCGGAAGCAATTAATCTTATTCTACTTCCTTCTTCACTTGCTTTCACTCCGTTATCAATCAAATTGATCAGTACATCTAACATAAGGTCATAATCAACCCGATACATTTCATCATGCGAGACGCATTCTAAAACCATAGATTTCTTTTCCAATAATATTTTGCAAGATTTCTTCGCGTCTTCAAAAAGCTGCTTTGCCGAAACATTTGTATAATGTAACGCTTCCTCTCCATCTACTTCCAAAAGTCGCATCATCTTTTTTGATAATCGTTCTAATCTTCCGCATTGCTCATAAATATACAGCAATGCTTCTTCCTGTTCTTCCGGCTCCAGCTTCGTTGTCAATAATGTCTGCGTATAACCGGAAATTGCAGTCATCGGAGTTTTTAGCTCATAGGTCAAATTCCCCATAAACAAGGTTTTTCTTCTCTCAGATTCTTCTAGATGCTGTGTTTTTATCTCCACAGCCTGTGCCATCTGATTGAAACTCTTCCCCAACTCTCCGATTTCATCTTTTCCTTTGATATCGACTCGATCGTCATACACGCCTTCCGCGATCTTCTTTGCTGAATCATTTAACTTCTGTAACGGCAGAAGCATATGTCGAACCGATGCCCACAATATGCTGACGGTAAGAAGAACCACCCCAAGAGACAACACACCTAATATTATTGCCAACTGTTCCTTATATTCTGTCACATAAGTAATATCTGTAATTTGAAAAACAAGGAATTGTGGTTGAAATTCTCTTTGAAACACCAAATACGTTTTCTCTCCACGATCAATCCTGGTATAAGAAATGTTTCCATTATCCTGATACGTTTCATAGGAATACCGCAAAAGATTTTTCAATGTAAATATTGTTGGATTATAAATTTCTTCTACTTCTTTTCCCAACCGAAAACATAAATTATAGTTCTCTTGTCTTTCATTGTCTGCATATTCAGACATTTTAAAAAAATATTCCAAACCGATGGCATCTGTTCCCGATTTTTCCAAGGCTTCTTCAAAATCGTTCATGAAAAAATAACAGCTTTGGTATGCCTGCATCACTGCTTCTTCTTCTTGACTTTTCCCTAATATCTTCCATATAATTCCGCTTACTAAAAGTGTGGCAGCCAAAACTGCCACACTACTAATCCCTATTATCTTTGTCCTGATCTTCACTTGTTAATCCTCCAGCCGATATCCTAGCTTCGATACCGTCTTGATCTTATCTCCTAAATCCAGTTTTTTACGCAACTGCCCAATATGGACGTCTACCGTTCTTGTTTCTCCAAAATACTCCGTTCCCCAAACCATTTTCAATAAGTTTTCTCTTGAAATCGCAATATTTTTATTTTTCGCAAGTACTGCAAGCAACTGAAATTCCATTGGTTTTAATACGATCTTCTGACCGTCCTTATAAACAACGTGTTCCTTCAGATTGATTTCCACATCGCCTATAATAAGTGTCCCTTCTAATTTATTCGCTCGTTCTAACACCTTTTCAACCCGGACAAGTAACTCTAAGATCTCGAACGGTTTGACAATGTAGTCTTCCGCTCCACCTTTTAATCCTTGAATCTTGGAGGCCACATCATCTTTCGCAGTTAAAAATATAACCGGAATTTTATAGACCTTCATAATTTCTAATAATTCAAAACCATCTTTTCCCGGAAGCATCACATCTAAAAGCGCCAAATCATACTTTGAATCTTCCAAAAGTGATTGTGCTGCTTCTTCTCCATCATAAAATATCTTCGTGTCATAATTGGACACTTTCAGATTCATAGAGATCATTTTTGCAATGGCCTCTTCATCTTCCACAATTAATATTCTATTCTTACTCATGTTTTTATCCCAAAGCTACATCTAAGATCATCATGACCATAAATCCTAGCGCAAACCCGATTGTTCCAATATCTGAATGCTCGCCTTCTGCCGATTCCGGAATCAATTCTTCTACCACAACATACAGCATAGCGCCGGCAGCCAACGCCAAAAGATATGGAAGCGCCGGTTCAATAAATCTGGAAAGAAGGATTGTAATCACAGCGGCAATCGGTTCCACAATACCCGAAAGTGTTCCGTAAACAAATGCTTTCATTCTTCCCACATTTCCAGCGCTTTTCAGCGGAAGTGAAATGATCGCTCCTTCCGGAAAATTCTGAATTGCAATTCCGATCGACAAGGCGATAGCTCCCATAAGGGTAACGCTTGTATTCTGAGACAGCACTCCGGCGAATACAACTCCCACTGCCATTCCTTCCGGAATATTATGCAGTGTAACTGCAAATATAAGCATCGTCAGTTTTCGCAGGGAATGCTTTGGCTGGATTCCTTCCGGCTTTTCCTGATCCAAATGAAGATGAGGAATCAATTTATCCATAAGTAAAAGGAATAGAAAGCCTAACGCTAATCCAACCGCTGCCGGTATAAAAGCTAACTTTCCCAACCCTTCCGACATATCCATAGCAGGAATCAAAAGCGACCATACGGAAGCCGCCACCATTACACCCGAAGCAAATCCTAACAACCCTTTTTGAATCAAAGGTTTGATCTCATTCTTCAGAAAAAACACACAGGCAGAACCTGCCAATGTTCCAAAAAACGGAATCAAAATTCCGATTAACACATTCTTCATTGATTTAATTCTCTTTCTTTTCTAATATGCTATTTAATTTTACGAGACTTCTCTCAACCGCATCTTTTGAATTTTTCCAAGGTTCATCTTTGAATCTGTAATCATATTTTTGAATAAACCAATCCAAATCTTCTTTTACACGTTTCATATTCTCGATATAAACCGCAGTAATATCATGCAAAAAGTTTTCCTGCACTTTTCCGCTTAACTGTTCGATACCGGTTCGATACAGTATCCCGTAGTGCTTTGTACAAAAACCTTTTGCTGATACTAATGTATGCTGAAAGTCACTTTCTTTTTTGTATAAATAACAGATTGTTTTCAAATATTGTTGAAAAATATCTTGAATCTTGTTACATACAAAACAGCTGTTACTTACCGTATCCGTATAGTCGCTCACCGGATTCCCGGAGTCCTTTACTTTTCCAAACAAAGGCTTTTTCACAACTTCCGCTTTGTGATTTTCCAAATTATGAATGACTGTCTCCATATGAGTATTCAGCATCAATGCCACTCCTAATTTATCTTGACGTGTGAGCAGCATCTTAATATGTTTTTCACAAAATCCTGTTTTATTACTTTCCATTCTCTGATCGTCAACCATATATCCTGCCATTGTAATTCGAAGAGCATCCTCTTCCAGTTGATTATACATGGCACATAGCGGACATTCACAATCTTCATGGAATGCATCATTAATTGGTATTGTATATAGTTTTTCCTTCATATCGTTTTCTATTCTGTCTGCGTAGCTGCTCCATCTGCATTTGTTGAATCTGCTGTATTATCCGTTGTTGCCGGATCTGTTGCTCCGTCTGTTCCTTGGCTGTCTGTTCCTTGACCTTCTGTTCCATTTGTTGTTGCATCTTGTTCCGCTGCAGCGTCGATATCTTCCATTACCTGGTCAATAGACTCATTCTTTTTCTCTTCTTGATCTTCCTTTTTCTTGTCATCTTTTTTATCCATTATAGACTCAAATTTCTTTACGCCGATATTGATCCAGCCTTTGACAGTCTCTCTGTTAAAATATAATGCCGCACCAATTGCTGCCATGATCAAAACAAATACGAGGAATTTTAAGAATCCTTTTCCTCTTCTCTTCTTCGATTTTTCCTTTGTGCGTACCTCTTTCACGCGTTTTTCAGGCATTTCTTTGAATTTCTTCTCGTGTTGTCTTTGCGTTTCTTTTCCTGCTCTGTCTTTGACTGCTTTTTCCGGTCTTCTCTCCGGTTTCTTCTCAACAGGTTCTTTTGTTCGATTTTCCGGTTTCTCTTTTTTCTTCGCCGGTTTCTTATTCTTTTGTTCCGGTTTGCATTTCACCGATTTTTTCTCTTCACTGTATTCTGTCACCAACTCCTGAGCAGGTGCTTCATAATCCATATCCTTTTCTACAATATCTTCTACTCGTGCCTCAAACACCCTTGTCAAAGACAAATCCTCCTGTGGATCCTGTATCTGTTTTTCCAACTCATTCTCACGAGTTTTTTCTGCAGCTGACTGTTCCTGTGCCGGATTCACATCTGTTCTCTTTGCTTTTTTCTTATCCAGATTGATTTTTATTTTGCATTCATAACAAAAAGCATAGTCATTATATATCGGATTCCCCTGTGTATCTTTCCCCACTTCAACTGACTTTACTTTCATTTCCTGTCCACATCTTTTACAACGCATAGTTGCTCCCTCCTTATATATGCATTATTAAACATAGTATAACATAATACGACACAATTCTACAAGGAATTATTCATATTGCATTTTCTTTCCATTCTACGCTATAATAACTAGGCGATCAATTTGCAAAGGGGATACAGAATTATGAATAAAAAAGAAATCTCGGAAATAAAAAAACAATTTACACCATCAAATTGTGCCATTACAAGAATCTGTGGTTGCTATGTGAATGGTGAAAAAGAAAAAAAATCTACATTCAAGCAAGCATTTCTTTCTCTTCCGGAAGAAGAAATGTTCAAATACTTCGATATTTTCCGCAAATCTCTTTCCGGAACAATTGGGAAAAATCTCATCAATATGGAATTTTCTTTGGATTCGGAAATGGAAGGCGGAACCCAGGAGTTTTTATTAAAGCTTCGAAACAGTCATTTGACAGATGATGTACTTCTCCATACATTTTATGACAGAATCATCGAGTCCTATGACTATGCGGAGCATTATCTTATCCTTCTTATTCATGCTGCCTATGACGTACCCGGAAAATCTTCTGATAACGAAGAGATGTTTGATGCTTCCGATGAAGTCTATGACTACATCCTATGTAACATCTGTCCGGTCAATCTGTCAAAACCAGGGCTTTCATATGACGTAGAACTTAATAATTTTCATGAACGAATCCGTGATTGGATCGTGGAAATGCCGGACCGTGGCTTTTTATTCCCGGCTTTTAACGATCGAAGTACCGACCTCCATCAGACATTATACTATTCCAAAAAACCGGAAGATCTGCATTTTGAACTGATCGATCATCTCCTTGGATGTCGGATCCCTCTTAGTGCAGGCAGTCAAAAAGAAACGTTCCACACCTTGATCGAAGAGACGCTAGGTGAAGAATGTTCCTACGAAATCGTCCGCAATATTCACGAAAATCTAAATGAACTTATCGAAGAGCAGAAAGAATCACCTGTTCCCGTTGAACTTGACAAAGATGAAGTAAAATATCTGTTTGCGAAAAGTGGGGTAACAGAAGAAAAACTGGAGGACTTTGACAAACAATATGAAGCTGCCGCCGGTGAACAATCTACTCTTCTTGCTTCTAACATTACAAACACCCGCTCCTTTGAGATCAAAACACCAGATGTTATCATCAAGGTGAATCCGGAGCGTACAGATCTTGTGGAGACAATGACCATCACCGGCCGACGCTGTCTTGTGATTGGTGTAGATGACCATGTGGAAATCAATGGTATTTCTGCAAAAACCATGTTAGCGAAAGACCTTGAAACAGAACTGGATTAATTCTATATTGATTAGAAAAAAGACGTTGGATGTCTCTCAACTGTAACATCCAGCGTCTTCTTTTTTTACATTTTATAACTGTTTTATAATTGTTCTATCCTTTTCAGAAGATTTTTCTCCCTCTCATCAAATAACAGGTTCTTGTTATATTGATAATAGCGCGGGCAATCATATTCTTTCAAGAACTGAACACTGTAAAGATTGGCATTTAGTTCTGTCATGAACACTACCATTTCCTGACTCTCCCCAAAAAGTAATTCCATAAAATCAAACGCGTATTCCAGCATCTGTCCTGCTCCGTCACACACGTCTGTATATACGCTCTTATCTTTCGCAAAGTATTCCCGGATTTTCTCGAAACAAGCCTCTTTTTCCAACACTCCTTCTGTCTTTAATCGTTGCTCATAAGACTCTAACTGTTCTACTGTTTTTCGATATGCATATTCTTCTTCCCGATTGAGAAGTTCCGCTTTTCTTTTTGTTTCATAACTTTCTATCGTATCCTGCAATACCGTACTGAAAAATGCCACTCCGTTTTCCGCATAATCAAGCCCCGCCTTGTATGATTTTAGACAATCAAACAATATCTTTGTCTGCGTCTCCAAACGATATACTGTGCGGAAATTCTCCGTTAATTTGGATAAAATCAAACTTACTACACTCAACCTCTCATCGAAAGAAGCATGTCGGATTTTTTTCAACAATATCTCATCCATTGTTCCACTTAACACAGCATCAATCTGATAATCCGTTCGATATTTGTGGTAAAGTTCCAAATAATTTGCAAAATCCTTCGCAATCTTCGGATACTGAATATACTGCTCCACAACCTCACGATCTACAGCTTTTCCGAGTTTTTCATATACTTGCAGCATTTTTGACAAATCTTCCCAACCTCGTGGTGTGGCAAAACGCATTCCGTCAACAGTCATTTCCATCTGATAGAAGTATGCGGGTTTTGTACTAAGATATGAAATCACTGCCCCATGGACATTTTCTTTGTATGCATATTCTTTCCATACTGTAAACTCCGGCTCTACTTCAATCTTTTTCACACGATCCATCGTTACAACATCAAATTCTCGAACTGACTTGTTATACTCCGGCGGATTTCCTGCCGCCACGATCATCCAGCCTTTCGGAATCTGATGATTTCCAAAACTCTTACATTGTAAAAACTGTAACATCGCCGGAGCTAATGTCTCGGATACACAATTAATTTCATCGATAAACAAAATTCCTTCCCGAAGTCCTGTTTTCTTCATTTTCTCATAAACCGATGCCACAATCTCGCTCATGGTATACTCTGTCACTTCATACTCCGTTCCGTCATATTCATTTTTCGAGATATAAGGAAGACCGATCGCACTTTGTCTTGTATGATGCGTGATGGTATAGGAAACAAGTCCCAATCCACATTCTTTTGCTACTTGCTCCATGATCTGCGTCTTTCCAATTCCCGGCGCTCCGATAAGAAAAATCGGTCTCTGTCGCACAGACGGAATCACATATTCTCCAAATTCATTCTTCAGGAAATAAGCTTCTGCCGCATCTTTGATCTCTTGTTTTGCACGTTTTATGTCCATGTTATCTCCGCCTTTCTATCTAAACCTTCCAAATCATCCGGTTCCAAAATCAATTTCATCGCCCAAACCGGAACATCTACATCTTGGTAATCTTCCTTCATAAATACAAACGCCGTCTCATAAAGAGGACGCTTTGCCGGGTAAATCCCATATCCGTCTGTAAAATAGAGAAGACCCTTTAATCGATGAAACTCTTTTTGCCGCAGCAATTCATTTACATGAGCAAACACCGGACGAAAATCCGTGCCCCCATGTCCTTTGATTTCAAACTGTTCCATATAACGTCTCATCTCATCTTCATTCGTTACCAACTCATCTGACTGCACTTTATCATCACATTGAATGATATGCACATGTACCTTACGGAAAAAGCTCTCTGACTCTGATAACACACTATACGTTTCCTCCAGGAACTTTTTCACAAGCTCTCCCTTGCAGGACATGGATGTGTCAATGGCAATCACAAAGTCCTCTACCTTATGTACTTCCTTCGTCTCCTGTGGTTCGATGAGTGGCATATTTCCGTAATACTCCATCCCATAATGGTAAAATATATAATCAAAGGTATCCATGTCTACCTTTATTTCCTCTTTCAACACTGCAAATTTTCGTAAAAATTTCCGGTAATCATACCGTTCCCTGTTTTCCACCTTTACCTGTTCTAATACAGATTGTGCATGTTCGGAAGGTTCTTTCCCAAATGTCTCCATCTCCGTCTGCAGCTTTTCTCTATCTTCCTTCCATTGACGTTCCCGCTCCATGGCAGTTTTCGGAGAAACGTCTTCTTTCCAAAGACTATGGTTGTCCGCATAAAACTCCAACTCCAGTTTGCGGAACATTTCCTCTGAAAGTTCCATCTCCCGCAAACTAAAATATACATTCTTCACCGTCAATACCGGATATTTTTCTTTCAATCTATGATATAAGTTTTTGCGCTGTGGCGGTACATACTTCCTCACATTTCTGTAATTCAGGGAATCCAGCATAGATTCCACAATAATATCGCATGCAAGGTTCCAATATGTTTCGCCCTCCGTGTCTAATATACTTGGAGGAATCTGAAAATGCAAAAGCAAGCAATGAAACACCATATGCAGATACGTACGATTCACAAGCACTCGATTGCTTTTATACATCGAAAGCACCGCGTCCGTTTCATAATAAACTGCAAGACCATCTGTTCCCACACCTCGCATATGTGGATTCTGCACACAATCCATTCGATTTAAAATCACATCAAAAAAGCGCATGGAAAGATATAGTTCTTCTTTGGCTCCCTTCCATATCTCTGTGCAGATCTCTATTTTTTCTAATTCCCGCTCCTGCTGTCGTTGTATCGGATTTGCTTCTCTTTTCAAATTCCTCACCTGCCTTTTATAGCTTTTCTCTTATAATTCAAACTTATCGACCTTTTTTACTCGCTCCGGATAGCGCTCATGTTGATAATTCATGAGATAACTTACTGTTTCAATCCTATTTTTCTTTCCTGCTTCTACAATCAGATACTCCACTTCTTCTCTTGTTTCCGCAACTTTTTCTGCAAGGTAGTGCAAATAGCACGGCTCCTCCTGCTCTGCTGCCCATACTCCCGCCTCTTTCCACTGTTCCTGCAGGAAACTTCTGTATTTTTCTTCTGCTTCCAGGCTCAATTCCAGCGGATTAAGAAGACGTCCAAATGCGATGCGAAAAACCGTCGCCAACTGTTCATTCTCTCTTGCCCAAGGAAACCTATTGTCGTAGAGAGCAAACTGAAGCTTCGTCTGCACAAAGCAATTCCGATACAAAATTCCACTTCCGTGCGTATGGGTTTCCAAAATCCTTGCCGGCGTGTTTTCCACAGCCTCTTCAAAAAACTCTGGAAATATTAACTTTGCCTCCCCTTTTTCACTATGGTAACAAACTGATTGTTCCTCTCGAAGTTCCATTAAAAGTTCTCGTAGACAAGAACGTTTCCCTTCCACAATCGTCACATCCAAATTGCGTACCTTATGACATCCAGTAAACGCACCTGCCCCAATGTCCTTGATATGACTGTAAAAAGAAATCTTCTCTAAATTCTCACATCCATAAAATGCATAACGCCCGATTCGTTTCAATGTGTCTGGTAACACAATCTCTGTAAGCATTGCACCGCAAACTGCATTGGAATCTTTGTCTTCACTATGTGCCGAAAATGCATACGGAGCAATCTCAGTCACCGGATAGCCGTCAATTTCTCTTGGAATAACAACACCTCCGCCCATTGTAAAACAGCGGAGGATGTGTACTTGATTTCCTATAATTTCAATTTTAAATTCTTGTTGCTTCATTATTTTATAAACATCGCATCCCCAAAACTAAAGAAACGATATCTCTCCTTCACAGCTTCTGCATATGCATCCAATACATGCTCTCTTCCGGCAAGAGCTGAAACAAGCATGATCAAGGTAGATTCCGGAAGATGGAAATTCGTAATCAAACAATCTAAAATCTTAAATTCATATCCCGGATAGATGAAAATATCTGTCCATCCGCTTGTGGCACGAAGTCTTCCATTCTTCGCTGCTGATTCGATGGTTCGACAGCTTGTCGTTCCCACACAAATGACACGGTGACCGCTATCTTTCGCTTCATTGATCGTCTGTGCAGCTTCTTCTTCAATCTGATAGAATTCAGAATGCATATGATGTTCTAGAATATTTTCCACTTTCACCGGACGGAATGTTCCTAGCCCTACATGCAATGTTACACGTGCAATCTTTACACCCTTTTCTTCAATCTGCTGCAATAATTCCGGCGTGAAATGAAGCCCTGCTGTCGGCGCTGCTGCAGAACCTGTATGTGTCGCATACACTGTCTGATATCGATTCTTATCCTCTAAGTGGTGGGTTATATACGGCGGAAGCGGCATCTCTCCCAACTGATCCAGCACTTCTTCAAAAATTCCATTGTACTGGAACTTAATGAGGCGGTTTCCTTCCTCCACAATGTCAACAACTTCTCCAACTAACAAACCATCTCCGAAGCTGATCTTTGTCCCTGGCTTTGCTTTTTTGCCTGGTTTTACAAGTGTCTCCCACACATCATTTTCTTTTCGTTTTAATAGCAAAACTTCAATCTTGGCATCAGTTCCAACTTTTGCACCAATCAATCTTGCCGGAAGTACCTTCGTATCATTTAACACAAGGCAGTCTCCCTCTTCCAGATAATCTACAATCTCTTTAAACACATGGTGCTCTGTCTTTCCTGTCTCCTTATCCAACACAAGGAGTCTGGAGCTTGAACGATCCTCAAGAGGATCTTGTGCGATCAGCTCCTCCGGCAAATCAAAATAAAAATCTTCTTTTCTCATCTATCTATAAGTCCTTCCTACATTTTTCTTGCACGCATAACCAAAAAGCTTGGTTTCAGCAATTCTCTCTTCATTCTCGGATACTCTTCAAGAACTCTTTGTCTCGGACAAGTCTCTTGAAGTACCTCGATATGAAATCCATGTTTTGCCAAAATCGTCACAATTTGTCCCATCGTTCTGTGATATTTGATCACATCATCAATGAACCAATGAGAGCCTCTTCTTCCAGAAATATGATAATCTGTAAAAGAATATGATACTTCTCTCCCTTTTTCATCATAATTCCATCCTAGATTTTTTCCTGGTGAAGCCGTGATAACCGGATGTTCCTGCGAAAATAAAAGAATTCCATCCTGCTTCAGCAAATCCGAAATATCAACTACGAGTTTCTCAAAATCTTCTATATACTGAAACACAAGGGAACTATACACTACATCAAACTTCTCATGAATCTCATGCAATTTTTCTGCCTCCAGATTCAAATACTCTATATCTCTGTGATGGTTTTCTTTCCGCGCCACCTCCAAAATTCGCATAGAACTATCTATTCCAAGAACACGGAGCGCCCCCTTTTCTATAAATTCCTTACAATTGCTTCCGATACCGCATCCTATTTCTAATACTTTTCTTCCCCTTACATCCGGCAAAAGTTTCTGCATTGCCGGTTTTTCTAACAATTCGCTGTAACGATTCTTCTTCATCTGTCTATGCCTCCCGCTCAAGTTACAGTATAACATTGTTCTATGCAAATGACTAGAAATTTATTTATGCTTTCACACAAAAAAACACACTTCTTGCATCTTTCTCAGGGCATTTCACATAGCATACTATTGCAATGACTCCCTAACTTTCATAAAATATAAGCAGAAACATCGATGTGACTTTACTACATAAAAATTACGGAAAGATGGTGATGCCCCATGAAAATATCTTTACACAAAAACGAAGCTCTTGAAGAAACTGAAGTAAAGGTCTACTATCCTCACATAGACACTCAAACTCAACACATTGTTTCCTACATCCAACAATGTAACTGTTTCTTAGATGTACAAAAAGAAGAAAAACACTTCCATATTCCGGCAAATGAAATTTTTTATATTGAATCGGTAGACAACAAAACGTTTTGTTATGATAAAGAAAACGTATATCGTATTTTTTCTTCTCTCTCAAGCTTAGAAGAACATTTAAAAAATACAACCTTGCTTCGGATCAGCAAAACCTGCATTCTGAATACTACGTATTTAAAATGTTTTTACCCTTATCCAAACCACCGTATTCTTGCCGAACTTAAAAATGGAGAACAACTAATTGTATCAAGGAAATATATTCCTTCCCTAAAGAAAAATTTGAAAGGAGAAATCTAATATGAAACGAATCATAAGCTATATTCCTTCTATGAGTATTGCATTTTCAATCGGTACTTTGGCAGTCTGCCTAATTAATATTTTGTATAGTGATCCAGTAAATCGTTTTTCTGTCGGCCTTGTGCAATTTGCTGCCTACATTGTATTGACCGTCTTAGTGGATATTATAATAAGTAGTATAGACTTTCACCATTACCTTGCTCACTTTTTTGCTGAGGTAGTTTTTGATTATCCTATTTTACTTGCTTTCATCTACTTCGGCAAATGGGATCCATTTAATTTTGCAACTATTCGCACCTACACCATATTATTTTTCTGCGTAATAGTTTCCACACATCTTTACGCTTATTATGCTACCAAAAAAAATGCCAATGAATTGAATGAACTTTTGAAGAGATAAATTCAAGCACAAAGCCACCAACCGTTAGGCTGATGGCTTTGTTTCTCTTCTATTATTGTCTTAATTCAATTCCCATTTCTTCGAGTGCGCCGAGAATCTTCTTCATTGCTGCTGATACATCAGCTTCTTCCAAAGTCTTATCTTTTGCACGGAATACGATAGAGTATGCAACCGATTTGAAGCCTGCTTTAATCTGTGCTCCTTCGTAAAGGTCGAAAAGCTTGTAGCTTTCTAAGTATGCTCCGCCCTTCTTCTCAATCACTTCTTCAATCTGTCCGACTAAGATTTCTTTTGGAACTACCATACTGATATCACGTGTAACTGCCGGATATTTTGCAATTCCTTCGTATTTTCTATCAAATGTAGCAAGTTCTACTACTTCCGGCATATCGATTACAGCAACATATGCTCTTGTTCCGATTCCATATGTGTCTGCAACTTCCGGATGCACTTCTCCAAGGTAACCTACAACTTTTCCATCATAGATGATGTTTGCCTGACGTCCTGGGTGTAAGAATGTCTTACCTGCATTTGGATCGTATGTCTCTTTCTTGTGCATACCAATCTTCTCAAAGAACTCTTCTACCACACCTTTCATACTGAAGAAATCTCCTTCTCCATACATTCCAAGTGTAAACTGCATACGTTCCTCCGGAAGTTCAGTTACCGGAACTTGTTTTGGAAGATAGATATTTCCAAGTTCGTAGAGACGAACATCTTTATTTCTTCTATTGTAGTTTGTAGCAAGTGAAGTCAACATACCATTCAAGGATGTTGTTCTCATAATACTGTAATCTTCTCCAAGCGGATTCATGATTTCTACTGTTCTGCGAAGTTCAGAATCAGCCGGAATCAATAATTTATCAAATACTTTTGGACTTTCAAAAGAGTATGTCATACCTTGACTGAATCCACAGAATTCCGCAATGTTTCTTGCCACTTCTTCTACACGAAGCTTGAAGGATAACTTACCTGTTGTAGCTTCTCCACATGGAAGTGTTGTCGGAATGTTATCATATCCATAGAATCTTGCTACTTCTTCTGCAAGGTCAGCAAGTCTGAATAAATCATGTCTGAATGTTGGTGCGATGATTTCTTTTTTCTCAGCATCATAATCCAGATCAATCTTCTTGAAGTATCCAAGCATTTCTTCTTCAGAAATATCTGTTCCGAGCATTCTGTTGATCTGCTCTGCATCAAATGGTACACGCACCGGCTCTTTTACTTTTCCGTATACATCTACGGTTCCGCCAACCACTTCGCCTGCTCCAAGTTCTTCGATCAACTGGCAAGCTCTGTCCATCGCTGCTTTTGCATTGTTTGGATCCAGACCTTTTTCGAATTTACCGGAAGCATCTGTACGAAGTCCCACTTTTTTGCTTGATTTACGGATGTTTGTTCCGTCAAAGCAAGCAGCTTCAAATAACATCGTATGCACATCGTCTGTAATCATAGAGTTTTCTCCACCCATGATACCGGCAATACCAACTGCTTTTTCTCCATCACAGATCATCAGTACAGATTCATCCATTTCTCGTTCCTGACCATCAAGCGTTACGAATTTTTCTCCTGCTTCTGCATTCTTTACAACAATTTCTTTTCCGGCAATGGTATCTAAATCGTAGGCATGCATTGGCTGTCCATATTCTTCCATCACATAGTTCGTGATATCTACAAGGTTATTGATCGGACGGATTCCAACTGATGCAAGACGTCTCTGCATCCAAACCGGTGAAGGTCCGATTTTTACATTCTTCACAACTCTTGCACAGTAACGTGGGCAAAGGTCTGTATTTTCTACACGCACTTTGATGTAATCGTTGACATCCTCGTCATTTCCAGTCTCTGTCACAACCGGTGGATGGAATTCTTTGCGGAATGTAGCTGCTGCTTCTCTTGCAATTCCGACAACGCTGAAACAATCTACACGGTTAGATGTGATTTCATATTCAAATACTACATCGTTTCTTCCCAATGCTTCAATTGCACTGCTTCCAACAACTGCATCCTCTCCGAAAATATAAATGCCATTTTCCGGCGCTTCCGGATACATCTCTGTTGTAGAACCAAGTTCTTCGATTGAGCACATCATACCGTAGCTTTCTACTCCACGAAGTTTTCCTTTTTTGATTTTAATTCCGCCTTCAACTACTTTTCCGTCATGGCTTCCTGCCACGCGACCACCGTCTAATACGACCGGAATTTTTGCACCTTCAAATACATTTTTAGCGCCTGTCACAATCTGTACTGTTTCTGCTCCAACATTTACCTGGCACACAACTAATTTATCCGCATCCGGGTGTTTCTCGATCTTCTCAATCTGACCGATTACGATTTTCTCCAAATCCTTATCCAATACTTCATAGCCTTCTACCTTCGTTCCTGAAAGTGTCATTGCGTCTGTATATTCCTGTGCTGTAACATCAAGGTCCGGCACATATGCTTTAATCCATGATAATGATGTATTCATTTTTCTCTATCCTTTCTTGGGGACGTACACTTTTGCAACTTTACTACGTCCCTAATTAACTTTTACCCTGTCCCTTTTTGCATTTTTCATAAATTAGAATTGTTTTAAGAAACGGATATCATTCTCATATAATAATCTCATATCGTCAATTTCATATTTTAATAACGCGATACGTTCCAAACCTACACCAAATGCAAAACCATTGTATTCATTTGGGTCGATTCCGCACATTTCCAATACATGTGGATGAACCATACCACATCCTAAAATCTCAATCCATCCGGAACCTTTACAGAAACGGCATCCTTTTCCTCCACATTTGAAGCATGTAACGTCTACTTCTGCGCTTGGCTCTGTAAATGGGAAATGATGTGGTCTGAATTTTGTCTTTGTCTCCGGCCCGAATAATTCTTTTGCGAATACTTCCAATGTTCCTTTTAAGTCAGCAAAAGAAATGTTTTTATCAATTACAAGACCTTCGATCTGATGGAAGGATGGTGAGTGTGTTGCATCCACTTCGTCAGAACGGAATACTCTTCCCGGAGCAATCATACGGATTGGAAGTTTCCCCTGCTCCATCACACGAGCCTGTACCGGTGATGTCTGTGTACGAAGCACGATATCTTTGTTGATGTAGAATGTATCCTGCTCATCTTTTGCCGGATGATCTGCAGGAATGTTTAATTTTTCAAAGTTATACTCGTCGTATTCCACTTCCGGACCTTCCACAACTTCATATCCCATACCAATGAAAATTCTCTCTACTTCTTCCAAAGCAATGGTATTTGGATGGCGATGTCCTACTGTATTTTTCTTAGATGGAAGTGTTACGTCAATGACTTCTTCTTTTAATTTTGCTTCACGGATTGCTTTCTCCATCTCTGTTTTTGCGCTATTCAGAGCAGTTTCAATCTCTTCGCGTGTCTCGTTCACCATCTGACCAACTTTAGGTCTGTCTTCCGGCGCTACGTCTTTCATAGATTTTAATACGGCTGTAAGTTCTCCTTTTTTTCCAAGATACTTTACACGTACATCATTTAATTTTTCCGGCACATCTGCAGCTTGAATCTGTGCCAAAGCTTCTTCTTTGATGCTTTGTAATTTTTCTTTCATGATTTTATCTCCTTTAAAAAATATACTTTGATTATAATCGAGAATGTACAATACACTTTCTCCGCGCGCAAGCGGTTACGAAGCGATGATTTCTTCTCCGCGAGCTGCGCATTCTTACACGAAGTGTATTTTTATGTGATAGGATTCCGGAGGAATTTCCTATCACATAAAAAAAGCCCCATCCCACAAAGGGACGAGGCTAAATCGCGGTACCACCCTAATTCCTGCTTTCATAAGCAGGCACTTAAGTTTGCGTAACGTGCACATACGTCAGTTCTTACACAATATGATCTTCTCATTCTTCGGAACTGCGGCTCCTGTGGGAAATTCGATTGCCATCTGAACTTAAGGAAACTTTCAGCCGGTGATTTCCTCTCTCTGATAGAAAATGGGTCTCTACTGAACACATTCACAGCCTTTTTTATTCAAAACTTATTTCTTATTTTATCACATGAAAACGGAATGTCAAGCTATTCTTCTCTGCTTTTTTCTTGAAAATACATATTTACTTTCCCGCCAAGTAACATAATATACATAGAAAAGTACAACCAAAGCATAATCAAAACAATGGTTGTTAAGCTTCCATACATATCTTCAAACCCTTTGAATATCTCCATATACTTTGATACAAAGAAAGAAGTAAACAGCCAGCCCACCGCTGTAAATACAGCTCCCGGAAGTTGTGCGAGCAAACGATCTTTTCGGTTGGGAAGAAATTTGTAAATGCATAAGGAGAACACAATCAAACCGAGGAAAATGGTAATCGTTCGAATCTCGATCAAAAATTTGGTAACATGGGAAGCTATAGGAATATGTTCTTCCACAAACAAACTGATACTGTTACCAAAACCAAGTACCACAAGGGTTACAACAATGACCACAATAAATGATACTGTATAAAAGGTAGCTCTGATTCGAAGATACAGATAGTTACGTGTTTCCTGACTTTTATATATACAATTCAGTCCTGCTGTTACAGCCAGTACACCGCGTCCGGCTGACCACATTGCCACGATTACCGTAATTGGAATTACTGCCGCTGACTGATTGTATACTTGATTGACAATCGCAAGAATAGCCGGTGTGATAGATTCCGGTACAACATTCGCTACGGCAGACATCACATCAATTTTTGTAAGTGGCGTATATTGAACTAAAGTAAGCAAAAGCAAGATGATCGGAATCAAAGATAGTACAAAAAAGAATGCTGACATCGCAGCGTACGCGCCGGTATGATCATTCGCGTCTGCCTCCAGCAGTTTTCCTATTCCCTTTCTGACTTTCTTTATGAATTCTTTCATCTTACGTTCACCCTCCGTTAATTTATGAAATCATACCATGATTTTTCCAATTGTTCAAGTTGATGCTTTACTCTGGTAACATCTATTCTTTCACTTCAATCCCTTGATAAAACGTCTGTAATATTTCCTTATAGTCTTTCCCAGCTTTTGCCATTTCATTCGCACAATTTTGACTCATGCCTATTCCATGACCATACCCTCCGCCTTCAATGATGTAACAATCTTTTTCTTTTTTTATATCAAAAAATGCACTTGGAAGAAGTTCACTGCTTTTTACTTTTTTCCCGTCTTTTCGTACAATCGTATACCCTTTTCCTCCCAAGGCACGACGTATTTTATTTTCGGTCTTCACGATGGCTTCTCCATGCTCCCCAACCGCTTTTATCTCAAGAACCACACCGCCCGAACCCTTTTTTGTAATTTGCAGATCTTTTAGTTTTCCTATTTTTTTATTCACATTTTTAGAAAGCAGTTTTTCCAGAACCTTTTCAGATACATTTGCTTTCCATTGATACCACGGAAAATTTTTTTCGTAATCACCTTCTTTTCCTTTCAGTTCTACCGATTGTAGATAAGCATTTGCCTTAGAAGGTTTAGTTCCCCATGCCTCTGCCGATGTTGTCTTTCCGCATGATGTTGAAAAATAATATGTTGTAGCAACTTTTCCATCATACCACACTTTTTGCCCCATCGTCTCCTTGACTGCCTGAATCGTACTTTCCTGTTCCTTGGAATTCCCGTATACCTGATAGGAAACACTATCGTCCACATGCGCATTATAATCCGGATACCCATAATTTTTCATCTGTTTTACTGCATAACTTCTTGCGCAGACAGCTTGTGCTTTTAGCGCTTCCAATCCATAAGAAGCCGGCATTTCACTTGGCACAACCGCATACAAATATTCTTCCAGAGGAAGTTCATTTACAAGAACAATTCCTTCTTTGGCTGCATATAGTTCTAATTTTCCACGATACTCCGGCACACCATATCCACGCTTCAACGAAGAAATTCTAATCTTATCACCCTCTTTTTTTGATTTCACATGAAGCACCCCTTGCCGAAGCATCGAATCATCTGCTTTTATCAAGATAGTCTCTTCTGGATTGCATTCCTTTTTTCCCTCTCCAAATCGAAGTACAAGACCACTTTTCGAAGAAATACTGACTTCTTTATGTATCACATCTTTAAATCCGTTTGTTTTTAGCACCACTCGGATAATATCGTATTCTTTTTCTTCTTTCTTTTCTTCTACTCGCCCATCTGGCTTTGCTATTTGACGCTCTTTCTTCTCAATCCCTGTCATAAGGCTAAGAAGACCTACCACTAATAATGCACTCAAAAAGATTCCTACATATAGATATCTATCATTTTCTCTTTTTCTTTTCTGCATTTGTTCCCCTCTTGTCCATATCTTTTTCTATACCTATGAAAAAGATATGGAAAATATCCCTAAGCTGTACATAAAAACGGCAGCCACTAAAATAAGTGGCTGCCCTTATCTTTTGTACTGCCCAAAATGCCGGTTTCTGTATTTTGACTCCTAGCAAGCGCTAGGTGGGCAACCGCATCTGCTTTTCTGCCTTCCCCTGCATGACCGAGGGCTTGACATATTACAGAGATATAGGAATCCCGTTTAAAGTAATGTAGGTTCAAAATAACAGAATTATCGAACATCTCAGGTTTTCTAAACTTATTATAGAACATTTACTTGCTTTTTTCAAGTAGCAATAATATCCTTCTTACTAATAAATATTCTTCTTTTGTAACTTCGCTTTTTCCATAATTGGCTCGGTATACAATTTCAAAAATCTGCCCCCATGTTTCTTGATCAATCTGAGGATATGTAATCCCTAATTTTTCTATACAGCGATCGTCCAGTTCACTTTCTTTTTCAAGCACTTTTTCAGATATCAGAATATGATAGATTTGATAAAATATCTCTTTTGTCCGCTCACTATATCCCTTTTTAACCTGCTGTCTTCTTTTCTTTCTTTTACCATAAAAAAGAATCCCTGCAATGATGAAAAGTAATAGAATTCCTATTCCGAACAACAATCCCCATCTAACATAAGACTTTGTTTTTTGTTTCGCATCTTGTCCTTGTACGCTATCCGCCTTCTGTTCGCCAGCTTGCTCTCCCTGCTCTGTTTCTTCTTGCTTTTCTTGTTCTACTTCTTTCTGATTTTTCTCCCGCTGCGCTAGAGTATCTGTACCATTCTCTTCTTCCTGATTATCTACCCAATCGTTTTTCCAATCGCTTTCTATCGGATTCGTCTCTTCCGATTCATCGCCATGCCCCACATATCCCGGTGTAGTTTCTGCCGGAATCCAACCTTTCCCAGACACATAGATTTCCGCCCATGCATGTGCATCCTCTCCCGTTGCTTCCGCCAAATACTTTCCATCCTCTTGTTCCCGGAACTTTTCCGGTTCCACGGAATAGCCCGCCACATATCTTGCCGGAATTCCTTTTATTCGGAATAAAAGTACCGCCGTCGTTGCAAAATGGGTACAGTATCCCTTTTTATTCTCAAAAAAGAAATACTCTGCAAAATCTTTTCCTGCCGGAGTTTTCCCCGGGCTCCATGTATAATCTGCTTCCCTTCTCAAAAGTTCTGCAATTTCCCATATTACATTTTCCGGATCTTTGCGAATGATCTGATTCTGAACGATTTCTTCAAAAGCAGTTTCTATTTTATCCGGCACTCTTCTATATTTTTTTTGAACTTTTTTCTCATAATCAGAATTTGTTTTTTTCCATTGGGATGGTATATCTTGCTGATTTGGATACGTATGGTATTGATATTTCCGATTCGCCTTTATATTTTGAATATCGAACTCTTCTGCTTCTGTCTCAAATCTTTTCTCATCTCCACGTCTCCATGAACGTCCTGTATAATCTCCTCCCACAAACCCGCGAATATAAACGGTTTGATTCGGTTGTCTCTGAGAAGATATTTTCAGATGCACACGATCGTCTCTCTCCAACTCATCATAATTGCCTAATCTTCCGTCATTGACACCTCCGGTCGCTTTGTCACCACCCAATTTTCCAAAAACATCCCGAATATCACCACTCCAAAATTCATCCATCCGTTTCTCTACCAATTCTGCATCCATGATCATTGACCGAAGATGCTCCGCCAGCAAAGGAACTCCGATGCTCAAAGCAAGGATTCCAACAACAATACTAATAACCGATACCCGTAAACGTTCCTTTCCTCCAGCACCGCTCATTCTTACCAAAACAAGCCCTAAAAATGCAATTGCAAGCAAAATAACGGTCTCTTTCTTGAGTACATTTCCTGCAAGAAATGGTAAGGAAAAAGCCAGTGCCAAACTCAACACCATCCATCTTACTTTCTTACAATATGCGATTGTGTAGATGGAAATAGAAACAAACACAAGTCCGATTCCCAATAATCCCCATGTCTGATCTACATCTCTTACAATTTCCGCATATCTTCCCTCCACAAAATACGTCCGAAGCTGAAGAAATGCCGTGGTGATTATATTCTCCACACTTTCCAAGTATTGATTTCTTCCAAGCACCCACAAAATCAGTTCTCCGATCAGACAGAGTACGAAAGGCATATATGGACGTCGTTTTTGTAATCCCACACTCCCCAATATAAGTGAAGAAAGTACAATGACCGGAAACACAATTTTTGCATCATACGTTAACGAAAATGCATTGCACACAGAAAGAAGCATTGCCAATGCTGCAATACATGTAAAAACACTTCCATATATCAATTCCGTTAATTTCTCATTTTTCATTCTGTTCTCCTACACAACAATCTCTGCATGTTCAAAAAACTGTTCCAGTCCTTCTTTTTTCATATCCATATTTTCATCCTGATTCACTTGCAGTGTTAAATCTGTTCGAATTTTCAGCAATGTAGAATACGTGTCACTTCTATACTCATGACGATAGTATTCTTCGATATCTCTTTCCAAGCAACCTTTTTCAAATTGCAAAAGTTCCAACAAAAATCCATGAAATTCTTCTTCCCCTCGAATCAAAACTCTTTGCAATTCCTTTTCATTCTTTTTCTGCCAAATCATATAATGTGGGCATTCCCCTTGAAGTAATGCTGTGGAAACAGAAACAACCGCTTCCATAAACTGCTCCATACTCTCTTCTCTTATTCCTTCTTCCAACATGAGAATTACCGCAGCTCCTAACGGATAACTAAACTCTTTGATATACAGATCATCCTCTTTTGCACTTAATTTCCAATGCACCTTCTGCATTCGGTCTCCTGCCCGATATTCTCTTACTTCATATATTTCGGCAGTATCATCTCCTCCTCGATCTTGTGCATAAGATTCACCATCAACCGGAAACCATCTTGTTCGATTGCTTACCACAAGATTTATCGGAAACGGTTTTGGCATGATTGTAATTTCATAGTTCTTTTTATCCTTTTTTCTAACAGAAAACAATCCCCAGCAATCAAAGATTCGTATGCTCGAGACAGACACCCTTATTTTCCCACAATGCTTTGCAGGAATGTTCATCTCAATCTGTTCTCTCTTTTTTGCCGGAACATAGACGCTTGTCCGAACATTTTTATGTTCACTCCCGGATACGTAACGATAGGAACATGCAACCTGCACCACTGAAGGAATCCCGCCTTTATTCCAAGTTCGAATTTTCAACGGAATCCTCTCTCCCTGCTCTGCGGTATCCTTCTGCAAGATAATATTCCACTCCATCCTACGTGATGCATTCCACGCCATTCCAAAGCAAAGAAATGGAAATATGATTTCTGCCGAAAGAAGCCAAACACTTTCTTCCCATTCATACATAATTCCCAAATATATGGTAGTAATTATAAATACAACATATATCAGCTTTTTCATACTCACCCTCTATTCTATCTGTGCTTTGGTGTCGGTTCCTTTACTTTTTCTAAGATCTCTTGAATCAGATCTTGTACTTTCAAATGATTGATTCTGGCTTTTGCACTCAACTGGATTCTGTGTCTTGCTACACTTTCAAATATATCTTTGACATCTGACGGAATGCAATAGTCTCTTCCTGACAAGTATGCGATTGCTTTTACCATTTTAGCAAGAGCAATCATTCCTCGCGGACTGATTCCCATCTCAATCATCGGATGATTCCTTGATTCCGTCACAAGCTCTCCCATATACCGGTAAATCGCATCATGAATAAAAATATCTTCCACTTCTTTTTGAATACGAAGAAGTATCTCAGAAGTAATGACAGGCTGTACTTCTTCGAGGAGATTCCCTGTCTGATTTCCCTTTACAATTTCAATCTCTCGTTCCATATCCGGATATCCGATCGTAATACAAATGAAAAAACGGTCAAGCTGAGATTCCGGTAACATCTGTGTTCCTGATGAACCAATCGGATTTTCCGTAGCGATCACTACAAATGGTTTAGGAACTTCTCTCGTAACTTTGTCTACTGTAACAGTCCCTTCCTCCATTACTTCCAACAGGGCTGATTGTGTCTTTGGAGATGTGCGGTTAATCTCGTCCGCTAAAAGGAGATTACACATGACCGCTCCCTGTTCATAATAAAATTCGCCTCTATTTTTATCATACATAGAGAATCCCGTAATATCAGCCGGAAGAACATCCGGTGTAAATTGTATACGATTCTGAGTCATCCCCATACTTTTTGCGAATGCAAGAGCAAGCGTTGTTTTCCCAACTCCCGGAACATCTTCAATTAATATATGTCCACCAGCAAGAATTGCTGCCATTACTCTCTTTACACATTCATCTTTTCCGATGACTGCTTTTTTTACTTCATTCATAACATTCTGTGCAATTTTAGTGTATTCTGCCATGCCTTCGCCTCCTCCATATAATTATACCATTACGCATCTTGGTTTCATAGTTTCAAAGGAATAAAATAACTGCAAAATCAAAAAACCTGAGAAACAGACTTTTCGCCGTTTCCCAGGTTTTTACATACTATTCTGATCCTATATCTTAGAGCTGTGGTCCTGCTGTAACTAATGCTTTACCATGCTCATTTCCTTCGTATTTTGCGAAGTTTTTAATAAATCTTCCAGCAAGATCTTTTGCTTTTTCATCCCACTCTGCTGCATCTGCATATGTATCACGTGGGTCAAGGATTGCTGGATCTACTCCTGGAAGTTCTGTCGGAACTTCAAAGTTGAAGTATGGAATCTTCTTTGTTGGTGCATCTAAGATATCTCCGTTTAAGATTGCATCGATGATTCCACGAGTATCTTTGATAGAGATACGTTTTCCTGTACCATTCCATCCTGTATTTACTAAGTAAGCTTTTGCTCCGCTCATTTCCATTCTCTTCACAAGCTCTTCTGCATATTTTGTAGGATGGAGCTCAAGGAATGCCTGTCCGAAACATGCTGAGAATGTCGGTGTAGGCTCTGTGATTCCACGCTCTGTTCCTGCAAGTTTTGCAGTAAATCCTGATAAGAAGTAGTACTGTGTCTGCTCTGGTGTAAGAACAGATACCGGAGGCAATACTCCAAATGCATCTGCAGATAAGAAGATTACATTCTTAGCTGCCGGAGCTGCTGAAACCGGACGTACAATTTTTTCAATGTGATTGATTGGATAAGATACACGAGTATTCTCTGTTACACTCTTATCTGCAAAATCAATCTTTCCTTCCGCATCTAATGTTACGTTTTCAAGAAGAGCATTTCTCTTGATCGCGTTATAGATATCCGGCTCAGATGATTTATCAAGGTTGATTACTTTTGCATAGCATCCACCTTCAAAGTTAAATACACCCTTATCATCCCATCCGTGCTCATCATCACCGATTAAGAGACGTTTTGGATCTGTAGATAATGTTGTTTTACCTGTTCCTGAGAGACCGAAGAAGATCGCTGTGTTCTCTCCGTTCATATCTGTATTTGCTGAACAGTGCATAGAAGCGATTCCCTTTAATGGAAGGTAATAGTTCATCATAGAGAACATACCTTTCTTCATTTCTCCACCATACCATGTGTTTGCAATTACCTGCTCACGTGTTGTGATGTTGAAAATTACTGCTGTTTCAGAATTTAATCCTAATTCTTTGTAGTTTTCAACTTTTGCTTTTGATGCGTTGTATACTACGAAGTCTGGTTCGAAGTTTTCAAGTTCTTCATCAGTTGGACGAATGAACATGTTTTTTACAAAATGTGCCTGCCATGCAACTTCCATGATGAAACGGATTGCCATACGTGTATCTGCATTTGTTCCGCAGAATGCATCTACAACAAAAAGTCTCTTATTTGAAAGTTCTTCCAAAGCGATTGCTTTTACAGCATCCCATGCTTCCTGTGTGGCAGGGTGATTATCGTTCTTATATTCGTCAGATGTCCACCATACTGTGTCTTTAGAATTTTCATCCATTACGATAAATTTGTCTTTTGGTGAACGACCTGTATAAATACCTGTCATTACATTGACTGCTCCAAGTTCACTTTCCTGTCCTTTTTCAAAACCTTCTAATTCCGGTTTTGTCTCTTCTTCGAATAATACTTCATAAGAAGGGTTGTACACAATCTCTGTAGTACCGGTAATACCATACTTAGTTAAATCGATTTTTGCCATCTTGATCAACCTCTCTTTTCAAATTTAATGTTCTTTTCAACATCTGCATCCATTATCACATTTTTTTTACAAGAAGTCAATAGTGAATTATTTAACAATAAAAAATCTTGTCCGGTTCAGTTAAATATTCAAAATCTTTTTCACCATATCTTCCATAGATTCTGGATCGCATTCTCTTGTATGCAATATTGGAGCATGATTCAAATCTTTGACCGCCTTGGGAATATCCGTACAAGATACTGCCTGCAGTTCCTCTACAAGCGTAAATTCATCCTTCTCTTTATACGTTTCTTCATCTATTGCTGTCATAACACTTTTTACAAATTTAAACGGACTTGCTGTAGATGCAATCACCATTTTACGTGTATCTCCTGTATTTTTTTTGTATGCATCACTTACATAAGCCGCAACTGCCGTATGTGTATCTACTACATATCCCGTCTTCTCATAGAGTTTCCGAATCTGTTCTTTTACTTGCTGCTCTGTTGCATATCCAGCGCTAAAATCATGCAGCAAGTTTTTCATAGACTCATCGATTTCATATACACCTTGCGATTTTAAAGCGCACATAAGATCAGATGTTTGATCTGCATCTTGACCGGTGATCAAATAAACTAACCTTTCCAAATTACTGGAGATCAAAATATCCATAGATGGAGATGTTGTTAAGATAAACTCCCTATTTCTATCGTACGTTCCGGTCTCAAAGAAATCAAATAATACTTTATTTTCATTGGATGCGCAGATCAGTTTTGCAATCGGCACACCCATCTGTTTCGCATAATATGCAGCCAATATATTTCCGAAATTCCCTGTCGGAACTGTAACATTTATTTCTTCTCCAACCACGATTTCCTCATTTTGTAAAAGCTTTGCGTATGCATATACATAATATACAATCTGAGGTATCAATCGACCGATATTGATGGAATTTGCAGAAGAAAACTGAAAGCCCTTCTCCTGCATCCATTTCCCCAGTTCTTTGTTCTCAAAGATTGCTTTCACACCGCTTTGCGCCTCATCAAAATTCCCATGAATCGCAACAACCGCTGTATTATCTCCTTTTTGGGTAACCATTTGAAGTTCTTGTACTTTACTTACTCCATTTTTCGGATAGAAAACTATGATTCTTGTTCCTTCCACATCTGCAAAACCTGACAATGCAGCTTTTCCGGTATCTCCGGATGTAGCTGTCAATATGACAATCTCATTTTTTACATGGTTTTTCTTTGCAGAAGTAATCAGAAGATGTGGTAAAACAGATAAGGCCATATCTTTAAACGCAATCGTTGCTCCGTGAAATAATTCCAAATAATAGTTTCCATCTGCTTTTACAAGAGGCGCTATTTCCTCTGTATCAAACTTCGAATCATATGCTTTTTCTATACACGACTTTAATTCTTCTTCGGAAAAATCTGTAAAAAATTCCTTCATCACCTCATAGGCAGTCTCCTGATATGACATATCTTTCAGTTGTTCCATAGAGATTCCTAGTTTGGGAATCTCTACCGGAACAAAAAGTCCGCCGTCTTCTGCCAATCCTTTTAAGATGGCTTCTGAAGCAGTTACTGTTAACTCATTATTTCTTGTACTTTTATACAACAAATCCATTCTGACACCTTCTTTTTTCTAAGCTTGCTTTTTCTCTTTCTTAAATAAAATGAATCCTAAGGCACTTACCGCCATCAAAATTGGATAAAAAAGATATGGCATAATCGCAAACGGAGTTAATCCTGTCAAAGATGCCGCTGATAACAATTGGGCTCCATATGGAATAATTCCCTGTCCTACCGAGGTGAAAATATCCAATAACGATGCCGAACGTTTTGCATCAATATCAAACTCCTCACAAATCTCTTTTGCGATTGGACCGGTCATTACAATTGCCACTGTGTTATTTGCAGTACAAGCGTCTACCAAAAGAGAAAGTCCGGCAATTCCAAGTTCGCCTCCTTTTTTCCCTCTGATATTGCTTTTGATCAGATTTAGAATAAATTGAATTCCACCATATTCTTTTACTAATGAGACGATACATGCAACAACAATCGAAATAACCGTAATGTCATACATACCTGTCACTCCACCACCGATTGCTGTAAAAGTCTCTCCTGCTGCAAGCGCTCCTGTCGACACTCCAACAATTACAGAAAGTACAATTCCTGTTATTAACACAAGAAATACATTAAAACCAACCAAAGCTCCTACGAGCACAACAACGTACGGAAGAATCTGCCATACATTGTAAGTTAATTTATCTGTAATTTCGTAAGCGCCATTCATCGTAATCACTAAGAAGATTACAATCGTGACAATCGCTGCCGGAAGAACAATGAAAAAGTTCGCCTTGAACTTATCTTTCATCTCACATCCTTGTGTCTTGACCGCTGCAATTGTTGTATCTGATATCATAGATAAATTATCACCAAACATTGCTCCACATACAACCGCACCAATACAAACAGCCATAGGAAATTGCGTTTTCTCACTAATTCCAACTGCAATCGGCGCTAATGCTGCGATTGTTCCCATAGAGGTTCCCATAGAAACAGAAATGAAACATCCAATGATAAACAATCCTACAACTGCGATGTTGGAAGGTAAAATTGACAGACCAAAATTCACGGTACTCTCTACTCCGCCCGCCGCAGTAACTGCACCGGAGAACCCTCCGGCACACAAAAAGATTAAGCACATGGTAATGATATTTTCATCTCCAACACCTTTTGAAATTACTTGAATCTTATCTCCAAAACTCAAATTTTTATTTTGCAGAAATGCTACGAAAAGAGCAATCAAAAATGCTACAATTGCAGGCATTGCGTAAAAATCTCCCGTGATGATTCCTGCTCCTAAAAAGATTACTAAAAATACGCCGATTGGCAAAAGCGCCACGGCTCTTCCTTTTTTCTGTTCCATTTGTCTTTTCACTCCATTCCTTTTTCTCTTACCAAGGCTGCATTGCTCCGCCTTCTTCTGCCGGACGGCAGTTTCTTGCAAAGATGTTCAGACAACCTTTCTGCTCTTTTAATGGAGGACATACCCATTTTTCTCTTCTTACTGCAAGTTCTTCATCGGATACGCAAAGTGTTGCTTCTCCTTTGATCGTATCAAGAATAATCTCGTCGCCTTCTTCAACAAGTGCGATTACACCGCCGTCATATGCCTCTGGCGATACATGACCAACAATTGCACCAAAGTTGAATCCTGAGAATCTTGCATCTGTGATCAAACCTACACTTGTATGTAATCCAAGACCGATCAATGCGTCAATACTAAGCATCAACTCTTTCATACCTGGAGCGCCTTTACATCCCTCATAACGAATTACAATGATATCGCCCGGCACAATTTTTCCGGAGTTGATTGCTTCAAACGCATCTCTGTCTCCATCAAATACCTTTGCTTTTCCTTTGATGTATTTCACAGATTCCGGCACTCCTGTCGGTCTTACGATTGCGCCATTCGGAGCAATATTTCCACGTAATACTTTTAATCCCGGCTCTTTGAATAATGGTTTTTCCAAACTATGGATGACTTCGTTTGGTTTTGCTTCGATTTTGTTCAAGAACTCTCCAAGCTTGATTCCTGTCATCATCGGTACATCTTTGTAAAGTTTACTTTCCAACATTTTTAATACGTTTGGAACACCACCTGCATAATGGAAATCAACTACAGTGAATGGTCCGCTTGGGATTACTGCATTGATACATGGAATTTCTTCCGCATATTTCTCAAAATCTTCCAATGTAATATCAATGCCAAGTTCGTATGCCATTGTAAGAATATGAAGCACCGCATTTGTAGAACCAGCTACCGCCATATCAAACATAATGGAGTTTAGGAGTACTTCTTTTGTAATCAAATCAGACGGTTTTCTTCCGGATTTCACAAGTTCTACCGCATATTTTCCTGCCGCTCTTGCCTGACGAAGTTTTTTATTATCAGAAGCTGGTACTGTTGCAGTTCCAGGCATTACAAGGTTAAATACTTCACCTAACATCTGCATGGTATTGGCTGTTCCCATAGATGGACATGCTCCAAAAGATGGACAAACTGCTTCTTCCAATTCATCTAAATATGCTTCTCCTGCCCCTGAGAATCTTGCCACATCTAAGTCCGCTTCTACGATTGCTTTTCCACAATGATGTCCCGGCTGCATAGAACCTCCGGTTACTACCATCGATGGAATATCAAGTCTTGCTGCCGCAAGATAACAACCAGCAATGATATTATCACAAGACGCAATCATTACAAGTCCGTCGAAATTGTGAACTCTTGTCACAAATTCTACAGACATAGCTACAATATCTCGTCCGACTTGCTCGTATTTTAATTCTTCTGCACCGTTTGCAATGTTTCCACAAGTTGCAGGAATTCCGAATTCTACCGGCACTCCGCCTGCTTCCCAGATTCCTTGTTTTACTGCTTCTGCAATCTGTCTCAAATGTGCACTTCCCGGAGAACCTTCCATAAATGAATTCGGTACTCCAATGTGTGGTTTTTTGCGGATATCTTCATCTGAATATCCTGCTGCTTTCATCATAACTCGTCTATGCGCCGCCTCCGGCCCGTTCCAATATTCCTGTGCCATTGTTTTATCCTCCTACTTCCTCTTATTCCCAAATTGTTCCTACACCCTGTGCAAGAGCCTTATCATAAATCTTTTTCGCTGTCACAAGATCCTGTGTTCCGATTCCGACTGTCTTAAATACAATGATTTCTTCGTCATTTTCTCTTGCGACTACTTTTCCTAAAAGAACATCTCCCAAATCACCTGTAAAATCTTCTTTTGTAATCGTTCCATCTTCAAGCGGAATTAAAATATCTCCGGCTTCTGATAATACTGCATCTACAGAATCAAAATAGATCTTTGATGCTCTTGTAAGAATCACCGGATCCATCTCCTGCATATGTGGCTGATAAGATCCAACACAGCTTACTGTAGCTCCTTTTTTAATCTTCGTTCCATCAAAAACAGGTTTTGATGATGGTGTAACTGTTACCACAAGATCTGCATCTTCTACCGCATCATCTGCGCTTACTGCTGCCACCACTTTTGTTCCGTAAGCAGCAAGTTCTTCATTCATCTTCTCCACAAATGCCTGTAATCTTTCCTGATTCAAGTCATATACTTTCACTTCTTCCAGATCACGAACCGCCATCATGGCTTCCAACTGAGTTGCTGCCTGGCCTCCCGTTCCGATCATCGCACCTTTTTTCGCATCTTTTCTTGCCAAGACATCAAAAGCTGCTCCCGAAGCTGCTCCTGTACGAAGCTGTGTCACATAAGTTCCATCTAAAACAGAAACAACTACTCCTGTTGTTCCATCGATCAAAAGCACTTGAGCCGGTGTAGATGGAAGTCCCTTATCAATATTCTTCGGAAATACATTGACAATTTTGATTGCAGAGCAATCCATATCTTCCACATAAGATGGCATAAATAAAAATGCACCGTCATGTTTCGGCGCACTAATATTTGTACGCAACGGTACTACGCTTTTACCTTCTGAAAATAAACGAAAAGCTTCCTTATCAGCTTCTACTGCCTCTTTCATTGAAAATACTTGCTTAATGTTTTCTCGCGATAATAATAACATCCTTTTCCTCCTCATACCCTATGAATTTCGAATCAAACACGAACTTCAAACTGTTCCTACGATTCAAAGAAAGGTGCCTCTATTCGAGAGACACCCTCTAATCTTTTATTTACATTTTTGATTCGTATAATTTACAAGACCTCCTGCAGCAATTAATTTCTGCATGAATTCCGGGAAAGGCTGCCCCTGAAATTCAGTCCCTTTTGTATGATTATATATCTTTCCGCTGTCAAAGTCTACCTCTATTTTATCTCCCGCATCAATTCCTCTTGCCGCTTCCGGACATTCGATGATCGGAAGTCCGATATTGATTGCATTTCTATAAAATATTCTCGCAAACGTCTCTGCGATCACACAGCTTACACCCGCTTCTTTCAAACATAACGGTGCATGTTCTCTTGAAGATCCACACCCGAAATTCTTATTGGCAACGATTAGATCTCCCGGCTGTACTTTTTTCGCAAACTCCGGATCCAAATCTACCATGGCATGTTTTGCGAGCTCTTTTCCATCAAAAGAGTTCAAATATCTTGCCGGAATGATCACATCGGTATCCACATTATCCCCATACTTAAATACATGTCCTAACGCTTTCATTACTGCTCACCTGCTTTCTCCGGATTGGCTATATATCCTGCAATAGCGCTTGCTGCCGCTGTCTCTGGGGAAGCAAGATAGATCAATGAATCCACATGTCCCATTCGGCCTACAAAGTTACGATTTGTTGTAGATACACATTTCTCACCTGCCGCTAAGACTCCCATATGACCTCCCATACACGGCCCGCAACTCGGTGTGTTAAAGGTACAGCCTGCTTCTACAAAAGTTGTTACAAGCCCCTCTTCGATGCATTGCAAATAAATCTTCTGCGTTGCCGGTATGACCATAACTCGAACGTCCGGATGTACTTTCTTTCCTTTTAAAATCGAAGCCGCTCTTCGCATATCTTCCATTCTTCCATTGGTACAAGAACCAATCACCACTTGATCGATCTTGATCGGTTCCATCGCTTCCACCTCATCAATTGTCTTCGCATTGCCTGGAAGATGTGGAAACGCTACTGTCGGACGGACTTGCGAAAGATCTACTTCCACAATCTCATCATACTCCGCATCTTCATCTGCCGTATAGATCTTATACGCTTTTTCAGAATGTTCTTTCATATACTGTTCTGCCTTTTCATCTACCGGAAAGATTCCATTCTTTGCTCCTGCTTCGATTGCCATATTCGCCATCGTAAAGCGATCATCCATGGAAAGATTTGCAATACCGTCTCCCACAAATTCCATAGACTTATACAGCGCGCCGTCCACACCGATTCTTCCTATAATATGTAAAATGATGTCCTTACCGCTTACATATTTACCCGGCTTTCCTGTTAAGATAAACTTTATCGCACTCGGGACTTTAAACCATAACTCTCCAGTCGCCATCCCTGTAGCGATATCCGTTGTTCCGACTCCGGTAGAAAACGCCCCCAACGCACCGTAAGTACAGGTATGAGAATCTGCGCCAATAATACATTCTCCTGCTACTACGATCCCTTTTTCCGGTAAAATGGCATGCTCAATTCCCATTTGCCCGATTTCAAAATAATGTTTCAAACACTGACATTTTGAAAACTCACGGATTGATTTTGCATTCTCTGCAGATTTGATATCTTTATTCGGTGTAAAATGATCTGGAACCAATACAACTTTTTCCTTATCAAATACTCGGTCTGCCATCTTATAAAACACCGGAACAGCCATTGGTCCTGTAATATCATTGGCCATTACAACATCCAGTTTTGCTTCTATTAACTGTCCTGCAACTACGGACTCAAGTCCAGCATGGGCTGCAAGGATCTTCTGCGTCATCGTCATTCCCATTGATTTTGTCCTCCTCATCATGTGTTCTTACTATTATATCATGAGCGTAAAACAGATGACAAGGTGCGTTCTTAACCACTTTACCACTACGCTGCGATAAGTTTTTCATAATATTTGTTTAATTTCGCTGCCTGTCGACGTACGTCTCTTTCCAAAGCACGCTCTCTTCCGTTCCATGTGAGAACCGGAATCTGTTTTTCTAAAACGGAACGTATGAGTTCCCGAAATTCTCTTTGAGTTCTGCCTTTGTAGACATCTTTGCGGTCCTCCAACCAATCTTCATATACCGGAATATCACGGAGCAATACCGGAATTTCCGTTGATAATGCTTCTAATACAACGATTCCTTCGGTCTCTTCATAAGATGGAAAGAAAAAGAGATCACAACTACTGTATGCCTGCATCAATTCTTCTTTTGGAACATATCCTGCAAAAGTCAGATTTGGAAGTTTCGTATGTACTGCTTTTCTTACTTTCGCCGGAATCTGAATATCCGGTGTAAATCCAAACCAGATAAACTGATATTCCGGCATTGTTTTTGCCAGTTCAACAAAATCCAAAATTCCTTTTCTTTCAAAATACAATCCCACAGACATCACCACTTTATCCGATGATTTCAATCCATATTTTTTTCGAAACTCTTCTCTTACCAACGTATTTTTATAGAAAAGATCTGTATCTACGCCATTGGAAATCGCCTGGATCGGCTTTTTGATTCCATAGCTTTCCAATAATTTTTTCGAATACTCTGTCGGTGTCAGAATCAAATCCCCTGTACAGTAACACTTTTTGATCCACCATTTAAATAATGGAGCAATCAAATTAGATCCTTTGAAAGAATTTCGAAAATCCTCTTTCGTAGAGTGCGCATGGTAAACTACCTTTTTTCCATTCTTCTTCGCCAATTTTGCCATACGGTAATCGCTTGGAAAAATCGTATTGATATGAATGACATCATAATCCTCCTGCGGATTTTCTGTTACTTCCACACCGTTACTTAAAAGCGCCTCTTTTTGCATCGCCATCGCTTTTCCTACACCGCTTTTAGATACGATTTGCTGATTTTTCGCATATAGTAATACTTTCATATTGAAATACCCCTTTCCAAGACGCCGCTTTATAAATAGAGGCAATCTTTTTTCCAAATATGTCTGTTCCATAATTCTCTGCAATTTTCTTGCTGTGTTCTCCTGCTTGTTTTAACCATTCTTCATTGTAAATATGATCTCTTACATATTTTGCAAAGCGATAAATATCGTTATAAGAATAGCCATTACCGCCTTCCTCCAACACGCCATACAGACACGGATCCTTTCTGCAGATGAGTGGAAGTCCGCTTGCAGCTGCCTCGATATAAGTCAACCCCTGTGTCTCGCTTGTGGACGCACATACAAATACGTCTCCCAAACGATAATAGGTCTTCACGTCTTCCGGCTTTACCATTCCAACAAATGTTACATAATCGCAAAGTCCCAACTCCTCAGTCAATGCTTCCAAACTCTCTCTTGCCGGTCCGCCTCCAACAATCAAAAGCTTGATATGTTCTTCTGTTTTCACAAGTTCCTTCATCCCATACAGTAACTCATCAATTCTTTTTTCAAATCCCAATCTTCCAAGACTCAGTAATACTTTATCCTCTTTTTGAATATCAAGTTTCTTCTTTAAGCTTTCCACCCGCTCATCTGAAACTGTCTCTTTAAATTTTTCCAAATGAATTCCCGTCGGAATAATCTCAATGTCTTGTGTTACACCGTATTCCTGCAATGTATGTTCTACTTTTTTCGTTGGAGCGATAATCAAATCGACCGATTTTAGTCTTCCTTTCATCCATTTTGCCAACGCAGCTCTTCCAATTCGTTTACCGAGAGGAATGTATTCTGTATACTGTTCATATAAAGTATGATATGTATGTACCAAACTTGCCCCTGTTGCCTCTGCAATTCGTTTTGCATATCCATAACTAAAAAATTCACATTGACTATGCACCACATCCGGATTCCATTCGATCAATTCTTTTACCATAGCATTGGCTCTGGAAAACGGAACTCTTACCTCCGGATAAATGTAAGACGGCATAGATTTTACATAATAAACATTTTCTTCCTGATGAGAACTACTATCCGTCGAAACGGTAAGAATTCTCACTTCGTGCCCCTGTTTTCTTAATTCTGTTTCCAAATTTGTAATAGATGTCACAACCCCGTTGATTGATGGTTTATATAAATCTGTTGTAATCAATATCTTCATCGTATTGTCCTCCCTTTCTCCCTTTAGACAACATAGTTCAACATTTCCTGTATCCATGTGCCTGCATACACAAGCGCCAGACTATACATCGCAATAGATGCCGGTTTCCCAAGTAATATAATTGCCGCAAACTTTTTCCATGTCATTCTTGTAAGACCTGCAATTAAGCAAAGCACATCGTCCGGTGCACATGGAAAGAAAATTGCAAATGCAAAAAACTTGTCAAACTTCTTACCTTTTTCAAGCCATCCGATATATTTTTCATAAGTTTCTTCTTTTACAAAATACTTCACAAAACATTGTCCATATCTTCTTGCCAAATAAAAATTAATCATGGAACCTGCTACAATACCAATATAATTATATAGAAGTCCATGCCATGCTCCGAATATTACAACGCCTGCGCCACATGTAATCCCTCCCGGTATAATAGGAAGCACTACTTGAACCATTTGGATGATAATGAATAATACCGGTCCCCATATCCCACTTTTCTTCACGAGCATTTCCAGTTTATCCCGGTCTGTCAAAAGCCCCGTCTGCACTCCGTATATGGTAAGAACAACAATCACGCTTAAACTGACAATTGTTGCGATATTCAATAACTTTCTCGTCTTCTCTCTCGTCATATTTCTTCCCCCTTTGTCTATATATCAATCATACCAAGATATCGTTAAGGCTTTTTAATAACTTTATTAAGACTTTTTGAAGATTGAGAATTCAATTCTTAAGATAATTTTGCGAAAAAAAGATACAAAAAAAGTAAGTTGTTCTAATTTTCACCGAAAACTAGAAAACAACTTACTTTCATAATTACTTGTTTCTTTTATTTTTCAATTTTTCTTCCACACAGTTTTTGTGCTCTTGCAATCGCTTCATCAGTATGCGCAACAAAATTCTTCTGACCAACCGCATCTACAAATCCTGCTTTTTCCATCATCTTCATCGGTTGTTCTCTTACATGAGAAAACACAAGTGTAACATGATGTTTTTGACAGGCTCTATGTACTTCTTGTAATTTGCGTAAAGCAGACACATCCATTGCCGGCACTGTTCTCATACGCATAATCACAACTTTCGTATCCTTATCCAACGTAACTTGAAGAAACTGATCTGCTACCGCAAAGAACATTGGTCCCTCCACTTCATATACTAAAGTTCCCTCCGGAACGACCCGAAGTCCTTTCTTCTCCTCTTCTACATACGTCCAGCCTCGTACTTCTGCTACGTCCGACATTCTTTTTAAGAAAAGAACTGCTGCAAGGACAAGTCCGAATTCTATTGCAACTACAAGGTCAAACACTACTGTAAGAACAAATGTAATGATCAATACTGCAATATCGCTCTTTGGTGATGTTTTCACCAAATCCACAAATTCTCGGAAACCGCACATATTGTAAGCTACCATAAATAAAATGGCCGCAATTGTCGGCATTGGAATCAACGCCGCGTATGGCATCAACACAACAAGAATCAATACCAACACAATAGAATGTACCATTCCGGCAATTGGACTTCTTCCGCCGTTTTTAATATTTGCCGCTGTTCTGGCAATCGCACCCGTTGCCGGAATTCCGCCAAATAAACCGGAAGCAATATTTCCTGCTCCCTGTGCTACAAGTTCCACATTCGGATTATGTTTATCCCCGATCATTCCATCCGCAACTACACACGACAATAATGATTCAATCGCTGCCAATATCGCAATTGTAAATGCATTCGGCAAAACATTTTTCACAAGCGCCATATCAAATACCGGAAGTTGAGGCATTGGAAGCTTGTTGGAAATATCGTAAAGACTTCCAATCGTATTGACATCCAGTTTTGCAAATTTCACGATTGCTGCCGTTACTAGCACCGCAATCAAAGATGCCGGTATCTTGGCATTAAATTTAGGCCAGACAATCTGAATCGCCAATGCCAATACACCAATCAACAACGCCGTCACATTCAACGTTCCAAATGTCGCAAAACACTCTTTTAATTTCTCCATCGTCTCAATCGGACTGTTTTGAAACGTCAATCCAAAAAAATCTTTCAATTGTCCGATTACAATCGTCACCGCAATTCCTGCTGTAAATCCAGTAACAATCGTATGTGGAATAAAACGAATTAGAGCTCCAAACTTCAAGATTCCCATTAAAATCAAAATTATTCCGGCAAGAATGGTTGCTACGATCAAGCCTTCCATTCCTTTTGTTGCAACAATCCCTGCGACAATAGTCGCAAATGCCGCTGTTGGACCGGATATCTGTACACGGCTTCCACCAAGCGCCGCGATCACAAATCCGGCGATAATTGCTGTATAAATCCCCTGCTCCGGTCCTACTCCGGATGCAAGCGCTAATGCAATAGATAGTGGCAATGCTATGATCGCCACAATCACTCCAGCAACCAAATCTTTTACAAATTGATCCATTGAATACTGTTTTAATGCCGTTACCAATTTCGGCATAGATTCTTCCCTCATCACTCTACTCTCTCTTTCCTTCCGATTATTTTTTTCTTTCTTAAATCATGTTCTTTTCTCAAATATTCCCTTAAATCTTCCATTGCTTCACTATGTTTTCTTGATTTCATTCTTGGGAATGCATGAAGGATTCTTCTTACACTTCTTGCATTTTTAAACTTAATATCCCGATATTTTTCACGTAATTCCTCTGCACGCTCTTTTAATTCATCGGTATATTCCTGCATATCTTCTGCAATACCTTCTCTTCGTTCCATTGCTTCTAACACATTCTCAGAAATATTTGCTCCCAATTCATCTGAAATTTTACGTAGTTCAGCCGCAATTTCTTCCATCTTTGCAAAATGACGATTCATCTGCAGAATGTTCGTAACAGTCACATACAAGTCTACAAGTATTCCTATTACAAGCAGAACAAGAATCGTTGTTCCTAACCATCTTGGAAGAAATTTTACTCCCTTAAAAATGAACGGATGAATCCATTTTACGATTACTACACAAGCAACACCCCAAATCAAAGAAAACAATAAACATACATATCCATTCAAATTCAGAGGCATATTGGAATAATCCCACCATTTGCTGCGGAAAAGCTTTTCCAAAATAAAACCAGTCATCCACTCCAACGCAGTTACTACGATAATTGACGTCACATATAAAATCCACATATTATTTTTATATGGTTCCAACAAGACGACAACTGCCACAACTCCCACTCCATAAATCGGACAGATTGGCCCATTCAAAAATCCACGGTTTACAAATCTTCGTTCCTTTCCTGCTGCAAACGCAACTTCTGTACCCCAGCCCAAGAATCCGTAAATAAAGAAACAAAGCATTGCCTCATACAATTCCATCTAGCATTCACCATCTCCTTTTTTTATTTTTTGTATAATACAGATTCATTATATCACTCCACAACCAGCATTGCAATTTTAGATAAGTATGTTAGAA
>Scrappy_p2__coassemble_571_pt1 | contig 52006 bp, 61 predicted proteins | sample Scrappy_p2__metabat2_high_PE_016 | metagenome-assembled genome bin Scrappy_p2 | reverse complement strand
GTATGTCCCACCTCGAAGGTCCTCGCATCCCAATGCCTTAACTTAATGACATTGACTTCAACGCATTCTCTCCTCTTTTACTCTACATTAAATTTTATAAAATTGTGCCACATCCACCACAAATACAATCGCTCCGCCGGCTTCTACCTTAATCGGTGTGTATGTGTAATTTGAAATATGGTGCATTCCTTCGTTGAGGTATGGTGTAATAATCTCAATTTCTTCTCGCTTTGCACAAGTTTCTTTCAAAATATCCATGACATCTTCTACTTTGTCATCATCCGTTCCTATCATAAGCGTACAGTTATCTTTTCTCAGGAAACCACCTGAACTCGAGAGTTTTGTCACTCCAAATTCCTTCTTGTTCAATTCCTTTACCGCATTCTTTGTGTCTTCTACACGTACTACCGCAAATATAAGTTTCATATGATCAAGCCCCTTCCTGTCAGCTTTATTAAATGTTACTACAACTATATCACGTTATAGGAAAAAAGTCATCTGTAACTTTTCTTATTTTGATATTGTGTTTTCTGACAAAAAAAGCGATAATAAATAGAGATCATATAAGGAAAGAAGGAATCAACATGACATACGAAGAATTATTAACAAATGCTCGTCCGGAGATCGGTAAATTCTGTAAAGTTTGTCCGGTCTGTAATGGAAAAGCATGTAAGAACCAAATTCCGGGTCCTGGAGCAAAAGGTGTCGGAGATACAGCAATACGCAATTACGACAAATGGCAGGAAATTCGAATCAACATGGACACTTTAAGCGAAAACAAAGATGTTGATACAACATTCAAAGTATTCGGAAGGGAATTCAAATATCCATTTTTCGCCGGACCTGTAGGCGCAGTAAACTTACACTATGGCGAAAAATATAATGATGCTTCTTACAATGACGTTCTTGTATCTGCTTGCGCAGAAGCCGGAATCGCCGCAATGACAGGAGACGGTGTAAATGCAGAAGTAATGAGAGCGGCAACTGAAGCCGTGAAAAAAGCAGGCGGACTTGGAATTCCAACTGTAAAACCTTGGAATCTTGAAACTGTACAGGAAAAAATGAAACAGGTTCATGATGCGGGCGCTTTTGCCGTTGCAATGGATGTAGATGCTGCAGGTCTTCCATTCTTAAAAAATATGACTCCTCCTGCCGGAAGAAAGTCTGTAGAAGAACTCCATGATATCGTTGAATCTTCTCCGGTACCATTTATTGTAAAAGGTATTATGACTGTAAAAGGAGCATTAAAAGCATTAGAAGCCGGAGCTTCTGCTATCATCGTTTCAAACCACGGCGGCCGCGTACTTGACCAGTGTCCTGCGACAGCAGAAGTATTAGAAGATATTGTAAAAGCAGTAAATGGTAAGATGAAAATCTTTGTTGACGGCGGAATCCGTTCCGGTGTAGATGTATTCAAAGCTCTTGCTCTCGGCGCTGACGGTGTTGTTATCGCACGCCCATTCGTAACAGCTGTATACGGTGGCGGTGCAGAAGGCGTGAAACTCTATGTAGAAAAACTTGGTGCAGAGCTTGCTGATACAATGGCAATGTGCGGAGCAAATTCATTAGAAGAAATTACAAGAGATATGATTTGGAAATAGTCCAAACTGCAGAAAGAGGCAACATCATCGTTGCCTCTTTCTATCTTTCTAATCATCTGACAATATCTCATAAAACACATAATTGCTGACATCAATCCCTTTTCTTGTCAGCCGGAGTACTCCTTCTTCCCGTTCCAGTAACCCTTCTTTTATCACCCGTTCCAGATTCTTCCCGTAGCAATCCCAAATATCTTCCCCAAACATCTCTGCAAACTTTTCTTCCTGTATTCCTCTTATTTTCCGCAACCCAAGGAATACAAATTCCTCCATCTGCTCTTGTCGATCTAATTTTTCTTGTTCCCTACGAAGCAAGATTGGATTGTTCGCATCTCGCAGATATTCTTCCATCTCATCGGTATTGTGAAATCTCGTCTCTTCGATCAAAGAAGAAGCTCCAAGCCCTAACCCCAAATATTCTTTTCGTTCCCAATATCCAAGATTATGCTGACACTCGTCCCCTTCTTTTGCATAATTGGAGATTTCATATCGATGATAGCCTGCTTCCTGAAGCAGTTCTTCCGTCCGCTCATACATACGGCGCTCCTCTTCTTCCGACGGAAGAAGATGTTCCAATTCACACCCTTCTCCATATAACTTTGCAAACGGAGTTCCCTCTTCTACGATCAAACTATACGCAGAAATATGTTCCGGCTGTAAACTGATGATCGTCTGTAGCGTCTGTTCCCAGCTGCTTACTGTCTGCTTTGGAATTGCAGAGATTAAATCCACATTGATATTTTGGAATCCGGCCTTTCGCGCCGCCTCATAACTTTCTAAAAACTCCTCATATGTATGGATTCTTCCCAGCATCTTTAATTCTTCGTTGTTCACAGACTGCAATCCAAAACTTATCCGATTGATTCCAGCTTTTTGACAAGCTAAGAGCTTCTCAACTGTCACCGTTCCCGGATTTGCTTCCATCGTAATCTCCGCATTCTGTCGAATAAAAAACGTCTGTCCCAATGTCTCCATAAGCGCTTTCATCTGTTCCCCCGTTAATAAGGAAGGCGTTCCCCCTCCCCAAAAAACAGTAGAAACCTCATAGTTCTTTGCAAATTCCTTATAATACCTGATTTCCTCAATCAATGCCTGTACATATTCCTCAATCTGCTGATTGCTTGCAGGTCCGGATAAAAAGTCACAATACGCACACTTTTTCACACAAAATGGAATATGGATATAGAGCTCTAATTCTCTCCTCATCTTTCCCACCTTTCAAAAAGGGACACCCCAAAACTTAATTTGGGACGTAGCATTTTGACACTTTACTACGTCCCCAATTAATTATTTTTTATCATCTAATTTTAATACACTCATAAATGCTTTCTGTGGAATCTCTACATTTCCAACCTGACGCATTCTCTTCTTACCTTCTTTTTGTTTTTCAAGAAGTTTTCTCTTACGTGAAATGTCTCCGCCGTAACATTTTGCAAGTACGTCTTTACGCATCGCTTTTACCGTTTCTCTTGCAATGATCTTACTTCCTACTGCCGCTTGAATCGGAATTTCAAACAAATGTCTTGGAATTTCATCTTTTAATTTCTCGCACATCTTGCGTCCGCGTTCGTAAGCAGATCCTTCAAATACGATAAAGGAAAGTGCATCCACTTCTTCTCGATTGATGAGAATATCCAATTTTACAAGTGACGATTTCTCATAGCCAAGCATTTCGTAATCGAAGGAAGCATAACCTCTGGAACGTGATTTTAAAGCATCAAAGAAATCATAAATGATTTCATTAAGTGGTAAATGATAGTGTAATACTGCTCTTGTTGCTTCGATATATTCCATTCCTTGATATTCTCCGCGGCGTTCCTGACAAAGATCCATGATCGCACCAATAAATTCTGAAGTCACCATAATCTCCGCTTTTACCATCGGCTCTTCCATATATTCAATCTCCGCCGGGTCTGGTAAGTTAGATGGATTGGTCAGATCGATGACCTCTCCGTTTGTCTTATGCACCTTGTAAATAACTCCCGGCGCTGTTGTTACAAGATCTAAATTATATTCTCGTTCCAGTCTCTCTTGAATAATTTCCAAATGCAGAAGTCCAAGGAATCCACAACGGAATCCAAAGCCTAATGCGATAGACGTCTCCGGTTCAAACTGAAGCGCCGCATCATTGAGCTGAAGTTTTTCCAAAGCATCTCGCAAATCTTGATATTTCGCTCCATCTGCCGGATACATTCCGCAGTATACCATAGGTTGTACTTTTTTGTATCCCGGAAGCGGTGCGTTGCATGGATTTGCTCTATCGGTAATCGTATCACCTACACGGGTATCTTTTACATTCTTCAAGCTGGCGGTAATATATCCTACCATACCGGCGCTTAATTCTTCACAAGGAATGAACTGTCCTGCTCCAAAATATCCAACTTCTACAACTTCTGCGCTTGCTCCGGTTGCCATCATCAGAATCTCCGTTCCTTTTTTTACCGTACCTTCTTTGATACGGCAAAATACGATGACACCTTTGTAAGAGTCGTACACGGAGTCAAAGATCAACGCCTGTAACGGCGCATTCGGATCTCCGGTTGGAGATGGAATCTTCTCCACAATCTGTTCCAATACTTCTTCGATATTAAGCCCCGTCTTTGCAGAAATTCTTGGTGCATCCTGTGCTTCAATTCCGATCACATCTTCAATCTCTTCGATCACTCTCTCCGGTTCTGCACTCGGAAGGTCAATCTTATTGATAACCGGCATTACATCCAAATCATGATCTAACGCCAGATACACATTCGCCAATGTCTGTGCTTCTACTCCCTGCGCCGCATCTACTACGAGAATCGCGCCGTCGCATGCCGCAAGGCTTCGGGATACTTCATAGTTAAAGTCTACATGCCCCGGTGTGTCGATAAGGTTAAAAATATATTCCTCTCCGTCCTTCGCCTTGTAGACGATTCGCACTGTCTGTGCCTTGATCGTAATACCACGCTCACGCTCCAACTCCATGTTGTCCAATACTTGCGACTGCATCTCACGACTTGTAAGCAATCCTGTATGTTCAATGATACGGTCTGCCAAAGTAGACTTTCCGTGATCTATATGTGCAATAATACAAAAATTCCTGATTTTACTCTGATCTATTCCTGCCACGTTCTTTCCTCCAAATAATTACTCTGATTCAAATCTATATTATATCATGTGCGCCGAGTATTTGACAATAAAAAGTTCTACTCCCAATACATCTCCCAGTCTTCCTGTCTTCACGCGTTCTTCAATCTCCACACTTTCTTCCAAAATCTCCCGCAATTCCTTCATCCGAAATGCCTTCGCCTGCTCTATATATTTTCCTGTCACAAATGGATGCAATCCTGCAATGGATGCGATATCCTTTTTGCTGTAACCTTCTCCAGCCAATTCTTTTACTTCCATAAGTAAACGGAATTGTCTGGATAGCAGATACAAGATACGCATCGGCGGCTCTTTTAAAGCGAGAAGATCATAATAAAGATCCAATGCTTTTTTCTGCTTTTTCTCCGCCACCGCATTCACCATCTCAAAAATCTGGTTCGTAATCTGTGTCGTACAGATTTCTTCGATATCCGCAATTTCAATTACATCTTTCTCCAAGGTATAACAGAATAGTTTTTCCATTTCCTTTTGCAGAGTGTCCATATCCGTGCCGCATTTGGATAACAAATACCGCACTGCAGACTCTGTTGTCCGTTTTCCTTCCCGTTTGATATTCCCAAGAATCCAAAGCATCAACGTCTTTTCGTCCTGTTTTGACAATTCCACGACTCTTCCTCTGTCTTTTACCGTTTTATAAAGCTTTCCTCGCTTATCCACTTCCGATTCCACAAATATAAAATAAGTAGTTTCCGGTAAATCCTTTATATACTCCGCCAGTTCCGGAGATGCATTTTTGAAAAAGCCCGAATTCTCAACAACAATCAGTCTTCGTTCTGCAAAAAAAGGCATCGTCTCCGCAAGATCTATGAGTTCTTTTACATTGATCCCTTTCCCTTCATAATAGGCATAATTCATCCTATCTCCTTCTGGAATCAGCGCTTTTTTCAATCGATCTCGATATTGTTTTTTTAAATAATTTTCTTCTCCATATAAAAAATAGACTTGCTTAAACGTTCCTGTTTTCAAATCTTCATTCAAACTTTTCATACTGTTCTCCTTGCCTTCATCTTTCTTAAGTATAAACAACTCTTCTTTTTTCTGCAACATTTTTACACATGGGAATGTTGACAATCTAACTTTTTTGATAAATACTTATATTAGATGTACAAAAGTCAATATTATGTATTACTTAGGAGGAAATACTTATGTCACTTGTAACTTATGTCGATCGAAGAAATACGGACTGCAGTAAGTGGGATGCTCAAAGTGAGAATTTCGGGGAAGAAGGGCTCCATGCAATGTGGGTTGCCGACATGGACTTTCAAGTTCCATCTTGTGTTACCGACGCCCTTTCTGAGTATGTAAAAGAAGGAGTATTCGGATATTATACTGCTCCCGACAGCTATTACAACGCTTTTATCAATTGGGAAAAAGAACATGGTTATAATGTAAAAAGAGAATGGATCCGTTTCTCACCGGGTGTCGTATCTGGTTTCAATTGGATCGTACAGATGATGACAAATCCAAAAGATCCTGTCATTGTTCTTACACCGGTATACTACCCGTTCCTTTATGCTGTTACAAACAATGACCGCACTTTAATCACCTCAGATTTGATCAATGATCATGGTACTTATTCCATTGATTTTGAAGATTTTGAACAAAAAATCATTGACAATCATGTAAAACTCTTCATCTTCTGTTCTCCTCACAATCCAGTCGGTCGTGTTTGGAAAAAAGAAGAATTAGATAAGCTTGTTGCAATCTGCAAAAAACACCATGTATTCATCATATCTGATGAAATTCATCACGATCTGCTGGCTCCGGGACAAAAACATATTCCGATTGCTTCCATTGCAGATTACGATGACAGCCTGATTACTGTTACTGCTCCATCAAAAACATTCAACCTTGCCGGCTGTCAAAACTCCATCATTATCATTCCGGATGAAAAATTGCGTGAAAAATGGGACGCATTTACTACAAGCATTCGCGTAACTAACGGTAACACGTTCGGATACATCGCAGCAAGAGCTGCATATACCGGAGGACGCCCTTGGTTAAACGAAGTAAATGAGATTGTCCACAACAACTATCTCTATGTAAAAGAAACATTCGAAAAAGAACTTCCAAAACTTGTCGTTTCACCACTTGAAGGCACTTACCTTCTTTGGATCGATTTCGGCGCTTATCTTTCATTCGATGAAATGAAAGATTTTATGCAGAAAAAATGTCATCTTGCTTTCGACTACGGAGACTGGTTCGGAGGCGAAAAATTCGGAACACATATCCGTATGAATCTCGCTACTTCCAAAGAAAATGTAGAAAAAGCAGTGACGACAATTATAGAAAACTTAAAATAGAAGAACAATTGCAAGATAACGGCATAGCACTTTGCTATGCCGCATTTCATTTAATATATTCCTCTATCCACATTTCCCTCCCATCTGTTGTTAACGTTATCGCCCCAGATTCCAGCGTACTATACAATTGTACTCCATACTTTTTCAATCTTTCTATCGTCTCCACATGGGGATGCCCATAAGAATTTTTCCGACCGGCAGATATCAAAGCATATTTTGGCTGAAGTTTCCGAAGCGATTCCTCTGTTGTAGAATGCTTGGATCCATGATGTGCTACTTTTAATACGTCAATCTGTGACAATTTCTGCTGTTCCATCAGCATTTCTTCCCCCTCCCCTTCCACATCTCCTGTAAAAAGCATCTCAAACTCGCCATACTTTACTTGCAACACCATAGACGCTCCATTCCCCGCTTCCAGAACTTGATTCTTTTGAGGATGCAGACAGACCATAGAAAATCCTTTCTCCTCCAACTCGTCTCCTTCCCCCATCACAAGTACTCGGATTCCTTCTTTTTGTGCCGTTTTTGCAAGTTCATACAAAGTCTCATCCCACACTTCCTGTACCGGAAGTACAAGATTGCGAATACGGATTCCCAGCTTTTGCCGCTTTAACATTTCCTGAATCCCATTCATATGGTCGGCATCACCGTGTGAAATAAATACATAATCCAAACACCCTACCCCTTGTGATTTTAAAAATGGCTCGATACGATATCGTCCAATTTCTTTGACATCACTACTTCCTCCATCAATAAAATAATGATTTCCCTCCGGTCCTCGTAGATATAAACCATCTCCCTGTCCTACGTCCAGCATTGTAATCTGTACTTCACTTCCTATTCCTTTCCACGGAATCGAAACAGACAAAATAGTCCCTATCAAAAAAACCGCTCCACTTCGTCTCCATTTTGAGAATATTTTTTCTTCTTTTCTTATCTGTTTTCCCATCCAAGTAAAAAAGAACACCATAAGACAATAGCAAAGAACCACTTGCTGCCACTTCGGTTTTCCCACTACAATTCTTGAAAAAGGCAGCTTGATCGTCCATTCACAGAGAACATCATATAATCCAAGCAGAATCCTTCCTATTTGCAAGAGTTTCTCTCCTCCCCATGGAATTATGTAATATATCATGGAACCCACCATTCCTGCACCAAGAATGACAGATAATAAAGGAATGACTATCACATTTAATACTACTGCATAAAGCGGAATCTCGAAGAAAAAATAACTGGTAATCGGAAACAAAAAAATCTGAATTGCAATACTTGCATTTACAGAGTCCACAACTGTTCTTTTTACACCGCCAAATTCATTATTTCCTAAAAACCATATCTCTTTCCATATCGGAAGCAGCCATGTTATCCCTATGATTGCTCCAAACGAAAGAAGAAATCCTGCATCAAATACAAAAAGAGGATTTTGAACTACAATGACCGCTGCCGAAAAGCATAACGCAGTTACGATATCATAGACTCTTCCACATAAATCTGCTCCTATCCGAAGTAAAAGCATCACCATAGCGCGCTGAGTGGACACGCTTAATCCTGTCATTACTGCATAAACTAAAAGAAAACTTCCCCCTAGAAAACCTGCTGAAAAATATGACATTCCCATTTTGCGAAGGCCTTGATAAAAAGCAAGTCCGATAAAGGAAAGATGCAGTCCTGAAATCGCAAGAATATGACCGATTCCATTTATTTGATACAGCTCTCTGCTTTCTCGATCAAGATACTCTTTCTCCCCTGTCATCATCGCGCTTAGCATTCCGCCTTTCTTCTCTCCCAACGCACGCAATAACATGGTATGCCATCTTCTACGAAACTTTTGAATTCCTTCCTGCAATTTCCACTCTTTTTTTCCGAGTACTTCAAGTTCCTTGGCAAACACTTTATAAAAAATCCCTTGCTTGGCATAATAAAACCGTTGATCAAAATTTCCTGGATTTCTTGGCATGTCAAAGACTTGCAATTCTCCTATTACTCGAATTGTATTTCCAAGTTTTACTTTTTGACACTTCGTATCATACACGATACACTTTATATTCTCATACTTTTGATTTAAAACCGAGATTTCGGTATTCCGAAGGTATAAGATTTGATCTTTTTGACGTGTATCTTTTCGATACACCTGACCTGACAAAGACAAAGAGAGTTTCCCTTCTTTTTTTAGAATCTTATGTAACGTTGCCGGAATATGGAAGTCTTCCCACATTCCGGTTGTTACAAATACAATCTGTATTACGATCACAACAATACAGACTGTTGCAAGCGGTCTTTTTTTCATCGTTACTCATTCTCTACTAACTCAATGTTACGCTCAAAAGGTTCTTCAAAACTCAGTTTTCCCATGAATTTTACTGTAGAATCTCCTTCTATAGAAAATTGTACACGACTAACATCACAATTACTCACAATGGAATTCACGATTCCATAGATAACAACTTCCGGACTCGCCTCATACGGAGATGTTAAAAATTCTTTTCCCAAATTAATATAACAGATTCCGTCTTTTACAGAAGTATTTAAAATACGAATTTGCGGCAAAAACGTCCGTTTTACTTCATTGGATTTTCGCTCTTCCGACAATTGTTCCAACACTAGCTTTTCCATAGAAACATTTCCTAAATAATGAACGTCTTCTTTTTCCGGAATCAGCTTGTCTCCTTTTTTATTGGAATAAAATAATGTTAATGTTGTCTTTTGAAGCGATTTGAATGCTGTTCCTGTATTCTTCACAAAGGATTGATCATTCATTTGACCAACAGGTTTTCCATTCTTTGTAGCTAACGGTTTCTTCCCCACAAACATATCTACAGAATCTACTCCATCAATCTGAATCAATGATTGAACAAGCGCCGCTCTTACAAGCACTTCCTGCACTTCATCAAGCTGCTGATAAGAACTGCTCATATAAAGATGCAGCGTTCCTTCCTCTAAATGGTATTCTTCCACCTCTATATTTTGAGGAATTGCCGCACACAATTCAACCGAATCAGGACTTTTGCGAAGCTGTTTCAACATCGATGCAACAGCTGTTTCCGCATCTTTTTCTTCTATCGCATAATCTACCATGGTAAGTCCTGTTCCATCCATGTTCTGGTAAAACAAATGAGGATGCGGTCCCTTCTTTTCAGACTCGCCTTTCGTTTGACACCCCGCCAGAAGCAAAATCAATAGCATCACCACGAAATATATCATTCTATGCCTTTTCATTTTTCCCTCTCCCTTACACAACATAGGCTAATGGAACACGAACTGTAAATGTTGTTCCTTCCCCTTCTTCGCTGTATACTTTGATTGCACCACGATGCATAATAATCGCATTACGGGTAATCGCAAGTCCAAGTCCTGTTCCTCCGATTTCTCTTGAATGCGATTTATCCACTCGATAAAAACGTTCAAAAATATTTTCTGTATCCTGTTTCGGAATTCCGATTCCGGAATCCGCTACTTTCACATAAAAATACTTATGATCTGCATTTAAAGAAACATGTACCCAGCCGTTTTCCTTATTATACTTGATTGCATTCTCCACAAGGTTTGATAAAGCAAGGCTCATTTTTACCTCATCTATTTCTGCAACAACCGGACGGAAGGATTCAAATACCACTTCGATATTATGTTGTTTTGCAATCGGGCGAAGCCGTTTTAAAATCCGTTCTAAAAGTTCATTGATATTTTCTGATTTAATATTCAGATTCGCAGACGTTTTATCCATTTTTACGAGAGATAGTAAATCATTTATGATTTTATTCTCTCGCTCAATTTCTTCCGCAATATCTCCCATAAATTCTTTATAAAGCTCTACCGGAACATCTTCCTGTGCAAGAAGAGAGTCTGCCAATACTTTCATCGAGGTGATCGGTGTCTTTAATTCATGAGACACATTCGACACAAATTCCTGTCGAGATTGATCTACCACACGCATTCGTCCCAACATCTTGTTGAATGCGTCAGAAATCAGCGCTGTCTCCGTATATGTATTTTCACACAAGTCTTCCGACTCATATCCTTCGTTTACAGCTTCAATCGCTTTCGTAATCCTTGCAAAAGGACGAACCATCAGCGTTGATAAAAACGCAGCAATAATCAGGATCAGAATTCCCATCGTCCCTATCACAACATCACAAATATTCTGCAAAGAATTCCCACTTTGTTCGATGTTATCCGTAGAAACACTCATTAGAAAAATTCCTACGATTTCCTTCCCTCTTTTAATCGGGGTCGTTACTTCAATAAAACTGTTTTCTTTATCATGAATTGCAGTTCCTTTTCCCTGATAACAACGAATGACATCTTCTGAAACTACCGTTTTCCCTTCATCTAATTCGTAAGTGTCTTTTACAACTCGAAATTCATCATTGATGAGTAAAATTCGTCCACTATAAATATTCGAAAGTTGTATCATCTCTGCATCGATCACCTGTAATTCTGTTTCACTTAGATTCGAATAATTTTTCAATTGATTCGAAAGAATCGTACATTGATTCTGAATCTGCGCCATATATCGCTCAATACTTCTCTCCTGGTGTGTGGACACGATCATAATCCCGAGTACAATACACGGAACCATTCCGATCACAACAAGGAGAAACAGAATACGAGCCCGCAGACTTTTTACAAATTTTGTTTGAAATCTTTTTTTAACCTCTAAAATAGTAACCAACTCCCCATTTCGTATAAACGTACATCGGATCACTCGGATTTGGCTCTACTTTCTCACGAAGTCTTCTCACATGAACATCAACCGTTCTTGCATCCCCCGGATATTCATATCCCCATACAATATTCAGGAGCTCTTCTCTTGAATATACTTTGTCCGGGTTCATAGCGAGAAGTTCCAAAAGATCAAATTCCTTTGCAGTTAAATTAATTTCTTTCTCTTTCACATATACGCGACGGCTCTGACGATCGATCTTCATATCATGTTTCAAAATGACATGTTCATTTTCTTTTTCTGCACTTTGTTTACTTATTCTTCTTAAAATCGCTTTAATTCTCGCTTTTACTTCCAATATATTAAAAGGTTTTGTTATGTAGTCATCTGCTCCATATTCAAGACCAAGGATCTTATCCATGTCATCTCCCTTTGCTGTCAGCATGATCACCGGCACATCAGAAAATTCCCGAATCATCTGACACACTTCAAATCCTGTATATTTTGGAAGCATTACGTCCAAAAGAATCAGATCATACGTATTCTCCTTCGCCTTGTTGAATGCTTCTTCTCCATCATATGCACAGTCTACTTCCATTCCGTCTTGTTCCAAACTGAACCTGATTCCTTTCACAATGAGTTTTTCATCATCAACAACCAATATCTTCTTTCCCATTTTCTTCTCCCTTATTATACTGTAATCTGTTCTTTTATCTTATCGAACACGCCGGTTTTAATCCCTTCGATCTTCATAAGATCCTCAGGTGTTTGAAATCCTCCGTTCTCTTCCCGATATCGGATAATACTTTCCGCTTTTGCCTCCCCTATTCCGGTCAAAGTCATCAATTCTTCTTTTCCGGCCGTATTCAGATTCACTTTTCCATTGTCCTTTTCTCTCATCACACGTTCTCCCTTCCAAGAATCCGCATCCGTTTCTGCCTCTCCTTTTGAAGGAACGTAAACCTGTTGTCCATCTTTCAGGCTTTCTGCCTGATTCAGATAATTTTGATCTGCTTCTTCCGTCATTCCGCCTGCAGCCTGTATTGCAGTATAGACTCGACTTCCGGCTTCCAGTTCATAAACTCCCGGCCGATTGACTGCTCCGCATACATATACGAAAAACACAGAATTCTCTGTCTCTTGTTCTTGTTTGTCAGATCGATCTGTAGAATTTATCTTCTCGCTGTTTTTATCTTCCGTATCTTGAACGGATTCTTCCACCGGAATTTCTTCTAACAGAATCCTCTCCTTTTCTTTGCATCCTGCACTAAAAATAAAGAACAACGCAATTCCCAAATAACACATTTTTTTCTTCATGTCCCACATAAATCCTCCTTGTAATCTCTTCTTTGAAATTACAATACCCCTCTATGTCAGACACTAACATTGTAACGAATTTCATTTTAAAATGCAACCTCTTCCACCAGAAGATTCCGCTTACTTCCATTGGAAGATCGTCACTCCTACAAGTGCAATTCCCATACCGATTATCTTTCTCCATTCAAGCGGTGATTTTTCTACACCAAATAATCCGAGCAATTCAATAACATATGCTATGATCAATTGTGAAAATACAATCAAAAGAGCCGCCTTGGCAGGACCTAGCATTTCCATGCTTTTAATAACCGTCCATGTGATCCCTGCTCCTATCACTCCTCCCAAAAGCACATATTTAGGTTCTACCCTCGCAATAGCCATAACACTATCTCTTCCTGTAAAAAGCCATGCCACTACACAAACAAGAAAAGCCGTAATCTGTACCCAACCGTTAGACACCCACATGCCGGTTGTCTTTGTTACTTGTGTGTTAAATACCCCTTGGACGCTCATAAGCGCACCCGAAATCAAGGCAATAATAAATCCAATCATTCATATTCCTCCTAGAATTTGTCTTCTACGATAAGAATATCCAATGATTGGATTTTTATGCATCTTTTATCTTTGTAATGCTTTCTCTAATTTTTCGATCATTTCATCTACATGCTCTTTTTTAATCACAAGCGGCGGAACCATTCGTAACACATTACCACCTGCTGATATGACAAGCAGCCCCTCTTTTTGCGCATTGGCAATGACTTCTCCTACCGGACGCGCAAGAACAAGACCCTGCATCAAACCTTTTCCACGTCTTTTTAGTACTCCGTCGTATTTTTCAACAAGTTCATCTAATTTTTCCTCCAAATACGGAGTCACTTCTTTCACATGTTCCACAATATGATTTTTTTCAAAAATATCCAATACCTTGTCAACTGCGGCACACGCAAATGGATTTCCTCCATATGTTGTACCATGATCCCCCGGTTTTAAAGAATATTCTGCAACCTCTTCTGTCATAGCAAATGCTCCGACCGGCACCCCGTTTCCAATAGCTTTTGCCATACACATAATATCCGGACGTACTCCATAATCCTGCCATGCAAACATCGAACCGGTTCTTCCCATTCCACATTGAATTTCGTCAAGTATAAGAAGGATATCGTTCTCATCACACAACATTCGAATCTCTTTTAAAAATTCTGACTCCGCCGGATAAATTCCACCTTCGCCTTGCACAGTCTCTAAAATGATCGCACATGTCTGATCTGTTACCTGGGCTTTTACACTTTCCAAATCATTGTATTTTGCAAATCTCACACCGCCAACTAAAGGTTCAAACGGTGTTCGATAGTTCTCTGTTCCCGTCACAGATACCGCTCCCATACTTCTTCCATGAAAAGAATGCTCCATTGCAATGAATTCATACTTGCCCGACTTTTTTGTATAAGCATATTTTCTAGCTGCTTTTAAAGCGCCCTCGATTGCTTCTGTTCCACTATTCGTAAAAAAGATACGATCCATTTGTGATGCCTTCTTTAATTTTTCTGCTGCATCTACAACCGGCGCTGTATAGAAAAGATTGGACACATGCAACAATTTTTCCATCTGTTCTTTTAACGCCGCATTATATTCCGGATGCCCATATCCCAAAGAGCAGACTGCAATCCCTGCTGCAAAATCCAAATATTTTTTCCCTTCTGTATCGTAGAGATATACTCCTTCTCCATGATCCAACACAATTGGATAACGATTGTATGTATGTACAAGGGCTTGCTCTGCCTGTTCCATATATTTATTGTTCATGATAAAACCTGCTTCCATCATTTTTTAAAATTGCAGTTCCAATTCCTTTGTGTGTAAATATTTCCAACAAAAGGCAATGTGGAATTCTGCCGTCTAAAATATGCACTCGCTCGACTCCGTTTTCAATAGCTTCAATACAGTTTTGAAGTTTCGGAATCATTCCTCCACTGATTGTTCCGTCATCGATCAGACCTTTTGCTTCATCGATCGTAATCTCTGCAATAATCGTGTCCGGGTCATTTGCGTCTTGATAGACTCCTTCAATATCACTTAAAAACGCTAGTTTTTCAGCTCCGACTGCTTTTGCAATTGCGCTTGCCGCATCATCTGCATTGATATTATATGTGTTATATTCATCATCCAATCCAATGGAACATATAATTGGAAGAAAATCTTTCTCCAAAAGATCATACAGGATTGGCGCATTGACTTCTTTTACATCTCCTACAAATCCAATATCTTCTCCTTCGGCATATTTTTTATCAACCTTCAAAAGTCCTCCGTCTTTTCCACTGATTCCAATCGCACGAACGCCAAGAGATTCTACAAGCTGCACAAGGCTTTTATTTACTTTTCCAAGCACCATCTCTGCAATCTCCATCGTCTCTGCATCAGTTACTCGAAGTCCATTCTTAAATTCCGGTTTTTTCCCAACTTTTTCCAACCATTGATTAATGTCTTTACCTCCGCCATGTACAATGATCGGTTTGAAACCAACAAGCTTTAGAAGGGTAACGTCTTCAATGACATTTCTTTTCAATTCTTCATCAAGCATAGCGCTTCCGCCATACTTTACAACAATAATCTTTCGATTAAATTTCTGGATATACGGAAGCGCTTCGATCAGCACTTCTGCTTTGTCCAAATATTTCTGCATATTTGCTTTCATATTGCTCCTTCTTTCCAATCTCATGAAGTCTTCCTCCGTCAAGTCTTATTATGAACGATAATCTGCATTAATCTCGATGTATCCGTGAGTAAGATCACAGCCCCATGCGGTTGCAGTTTCACTTCCCATCTTCACGTCAGCCGTTGCCGTTACCGCAGACTGCGATAAAATCTCAGTCGCCTTTTCCTCACTAAAATCAAGCGCCACTCCATTTTCTGCAATTTGAATCTTACCCGCAGAACTTTCGAAAAACAGATCTACTTTTTCCGGATCAAACTGCACACCGGAATACCCCATTGCACAGATAATTCGTCCCCAGTTTGCATCATGACCTGCAATAGCCGTTTTTGTCAGATTGGAGCATGCTACTGATTTAGAGAGTTTGACTGCATCCTCTTTTGTTTTTGCTCCTACGACACGAACTTCAAACAACGCAGTTGCCCCTTCTCCATCTCCTGCAATCTTCTTTGCCAAATATACATTGACTTCATGGAGCGCTTTTTTGAAAAGAATATATTCTTCCGTACCTTCCTGAATCTCTGCATTTTCAGCCATTCCATTGGCAAGCACAAGGACTGTATCATTAGTAGATGTATCTCCATCTACAGAAATCATATTGTAAGTATCATTCACATCTTCACTCAATGCTTTCTGAAGCGCTGATTTTGTAATCACCGCATCTGTCGTAATAAAACTTAGCATTGTACACATATTCGGGTGAATCATACCGGAACCTTTTGCCATTCCACCAATGGTAACTGTTTTCCCTCCAATTTCAATTTGGACTGCCAGTTCTTTTTCACAAGTATCGGTTGTCATAATCGCTTTTGCCGCGGCTGTTCCCGCCTCGATAGAATCCGACTTTGCTTCTGCAAGTTTTTCAACTCCTTTTTTCACTCTGTCCATTGGAAGCTGCTTTCCGATAACTCCTGTAGAACCTAGCAGAACACTTTTAACCGGAATAGAAAGCGCCAAAGAAGCGGCTTCTGCCGTCTCTTTACAGTAACCATACCCTTCCTGGCCAGTGCAGGCATTGGCAATTCCTGAATTTACAATAATTGCCTGTACAAAGTCACTTTCTTTTACCAATTCCTGATCCCATGTAACTGGCGCTGCCTTTGCCACATTCGTTGTAAATGTTCCGGCTGCCACACATGGAGTCTGGCTATATACGATTGCCATGTCTGTCCGTCCTTTGTATTTAATTTCTGCTGCCACACCTGCCGCCTCAAATCCTTTTGCGGCAGTTACACCTCCTTGAATCTCCTTCATATTCCTGCTCTCCTTTTCTATTGATTAAATGCTGTAATATTTTCCTCATTCAACGTGAAATCATAGTAGTTCAAATCCAGACGCTTTGTCCAGCCAATTTCATTCCAAAATGCATTTCCGATATCGTTTTCTGTAAACGCGATCAAACAAACTTTGTTAATCTCCTCTTCTTTCAATGCCTCCATCGCTTTTATGACCATTGATTTTCCGATTCCTCGCATTCGATATTCCGGATCCACGCATACATGATAAAAACATCCTCTTCTTCCGTCATGTCCGCAAAGTATACTTCCTACGATTTTCCCATCTTCCACCGCAACAATGCTCGTTGTTGGATTCCTTTTTAGGAAACGTGCAATTCCGGCTTTTGAATCATCTACACTGCGGATTCCAAACCCTTTGATCTTCCTCCAAAGTGCAAATACCTCTTCATAATCTTCTATTGTCATTACTCGTATCATCGTTTTCTCCTTATTATGGAAACATTGGAACAAGCTCCAGCCCTTCTGTTTCCGAAAGTCCAAACATCAGATTCATATTCTGTACTGCCTGTCCTGCTGCTCCTTTCACCAAATTATCCATTGCCCCCATCATAATTACACGGTTTGTTCTAGGATCAATCTTAAAATTCACATCCACATAATTGCTTCCTTCCACCCATTTCGTCTGCGGACAAACATCTTTTTCCAAAACACGAACAAATTTTTCATTCTTATAATAAGAATCATAAATTGCTTTGACATCTTCGTATGTTACTTTTTTCTTGAGTGAAGCATAAGCTGTAATCAAAATCCCACGATTCATCGGTACAAGATGTGGTGTAAAATTCAATGTTACCTTCTCGTTAGATGCATACCCTAACTGCTCTTCAATCTCCGGCGTATGTCTATGAGATGCCACGCCATATGCTTTGATATTCTCATTGACTTCACAATACAGATTATCTACTTTTGCTCCACGTCCTGCTCCGGAGGTTCCTGACTTTGCATCAATGATGATAGAATTCATATCAATCAGTCCTTCTTTTGCAAGCGGATATATGGATAAAAAGGAACATGTAGGATAACAACCCGGATTCGCTACCAATCTGGCATTTTTAACGCTTTCCCGGTTCACTTCACAAAGTCCATATACTGCTTCTTCAAGAAACTGTGGAGACGGATGCTTGATCTGATACCATTCCTCATATGTTTGAACGTCTTTGATTCTAAAATCAGCGCTCAAGTCAATGATTTTTACTTTCCTTAATATCTCCTCTGTCACAAGTGATGCACAAAGTCCTTGCGGGGTTGCGGTAAAAATCACATCTACCTCATCTGCCAATTCTTCCATATTATCATCCATACATACTGCATCTACAATCTGAAACATGTTTCTATAAACGTCTGCATATTTTTTCTCTATATAGCTTCTGGATCCAAACCATTTGATTTCCACATTCTTATGTCCCATCAAAATCCTTACAAGCTCTCCACCTGCATAGCCGGTAGATCCAATAATTCCAACTTTGATCATCCTTGTACACCTCACAACGTTTCTTTTTATTCTCACGCTTTATTTTACACCCTCCTATGGATTTGTCAAGCACAAGCCATATTTTTATGCACATTATTCATTTATATATAATATTTATTCTGTATTATCATCAATAATCAACATTTTTTCATTTTTCTATTGCATATTTATGCTTTTCGTTGTATATTGTCAATATCGAATTTCAAAACAGATTTTCAGGAGGAGATAATAATGAAAGAAAAAGTTATTCTGGCATATTCAGGTGGACTTGATACAACTGCTATCATTCCATGGTTAAAGGAAAATTTTGATTACGAAGTCATCTGCTGCTGTATTGATTGTGGACAAGGTGAAGAATTGGACGGTTTAGAAGAACGTGCAAAACTATCCGGCGCTTCAAAACTATATATCGAAAATATTATTGATGTATTTTGCGATGAATATATTGTCCCTTGTGTACAGGCAAATGCTATCTATGAAAACAAATATCTACTTGGAACTGCTATGGCTCGCCCAGGCATCGCAAAACGTCTTGTAGAAATAGCTAGAAAAGAAGGGGCAACTGCCATCTGTCACGGCGCTACCGGAAAAGGAAATGATCAGATTCGATTTGAGCTTGGAATCAAAGCGCTTGCTCCGGATATTAAGATCATTGCTCCTTGGAGAATGACGGATCTCTGGACAATGCAATCCCGTGAAGATGAAATTGCATATTGCAAACAGCACGGTATCGACCTGCCTTTTGATGCAAGTCACAGCTACAGTCGTGACCGAAACTTATGGCATATCAGCCATGAGGGCTTAGAATTAGAAGACCCTGCATTAGAACCTGATTACGACCATATTCTGGTTCTTGGTGTCACACCGGAAAAAGCTCCGGACGAAGGGGAATACGTGACTATGACTTTTGAAAAGGGAATTCCTACAAGCGTCAATGGTGAATCCATGAAAGTATCGGAAATCATCACAAAACTCAATGAACTTGGCGGAAAACACGGTGTTGGAATTATCGATATTGTAGAAAACCGCGTAGTCGGTATGAAATCTCGCGGCGTCTATGAAACGCCGGGCGGAACCATTCTCATGGAAGCGCATCAGCAATTAGAAGAACTTGTATTGGACCGCTCTACTTATGAAGTAAAAAAAGAAATGGGAAATAAACTTGCACAGATTGTCTATGAAGGAAAATGGTTTACTCCGCTTCGTGAAGCTGTACAGGCATTCATCGAATCTACCCAAGAATATGTGACCGGTGAAGTGAAATTCAAATTATATAAAGGAAACATAATCAAAGCCGGTACAACCTCTCCGTATTCACTTTATAGTGAATCGCTTGCAAGTTTTACAACAGGAGAGCTCTATGATCACCATGATGCCGATGGATTCATCAATCTGTTTGGTCTTCCACTAAAAGTACGTGCAATGAAAATGGCTGAAGTAGATTCCCAACAATAATGCAATAAGGATTCCATGACTTTGCTCACACAAAGCCTTGGAATCCTTATTCTATCATTAGAAAGAAAAGTACTTCACACCCAATTCTAATTTCTGTCCTTTTGCTTCCGCCAACTCACTTACAGTTACGATTTGAAAGCCTTTTTCTATCAGTTTTGGTAATGCTTCAATCGCTGCATCAACCGAAGTTTTATGAATGTCATGAAGAAGAATGATGTCACCATCTTTTGCATTCAAGATACTATTGACTGTACTTTCTACATTTTTCGTCTTCCAGTCCAATGTATCTACAGACCAAAAAATCATAGGAAGTCCAACATTCTTTTTTACAGTATCGTTGACTGCACCATATGGTGGACGCATAACTGTCGGTCCGATCCCAGCCGCTTTTTTAATATAATCTGATGTAGTCTGAATCTCCTTTTTTATTCCGTCTGCACTTAATTTTGTAAGTTGCGGATGACTCGTCGAGTGATTGCCAAGTTCACAGTTCAACGCTTTCATTTTTTTGATCGTATCCCCATAATTCTTCGCATTATTTCCAAGCATGAAAAATGTTGCTCTGGCATTGTATTTTTTCAACGCTTCCAACAGACGGTCCGTTTCTTTTCCAGGACCGTCATCAAATGTTAATGCTACCATTGGCTTTGTCGGATCTAATCCGATAAACTTCTCCGACTCCAGTATTCCGTCTTCCGCAAATACATACAGTTTATTTCCCTGTTTCATCTCACCGGTAACCATGGTACCTTCTTCATTGAAAAAGTATTTCTTGTCTCCCATTGCAACGAACTCGTTGACTGCATAATTTCCATCTGCCTTCTTGAATTTCTTGCCTTCCCAATCTCCATACTTGTTTTTTACAAGAAATGTACCATTTTTTGTTTTTATTTCCAATTTATTCTTAAATTGGTTTTCCAGTTTTTTCTTCATCTCATCTGTAAGGCTCACTTGAAGAACGTATTTCCCCTCCGTCATATTATCCGCTTTATTTTCTATCTGGTAGTGTTTTCCTTTTTTAATCTCTTCTACCAAATCTCCCAACGTATAATCTGACTTTCGATCAAGAACAGTTTCCTTTTCTCCACTTACAAGAATATTTGCCGTAAGTTTCGGAATCTCCTGCTCCTGACGTATCGTAACTGAGTCTGCCTGAATCATAATTACAGATTTTTCTCTTGCGAATGTAGCTCCTACCAATTTTACTACTGCCACACCGACCCCAATGCATAGAAGAAGACTTAGGCACAACAGAATCATTCTTTTTCTTCTGCGACGTCTTCTTCTCTCTTCTCTACTACCCCTTCTTCTTTTCTCCATTTGTATCTCCGCCTCTTTTCATCCAACTATTAATTCTTGTTATTTTTCCCCACTTTCAAACACTCCGGCATCTGCCCTTTTCTTATATAATACATGTGCGCATGCCCCATAGTTGTCTCAACCGTAACATACATATCTTTCTCTGCAATCCTTCCAAGAAGTCCGGTCTGAACATAGCACAAACTGTCCAACACTTCTTGTATATTTTCCCGTTTCACAGTCTTCTTTTTCATCTCCCCGTCCATACTATCCGGAACACTATATTCCACTGTAATAAAGGAGATATTTTCTGCTTCAAGCTCTCTCCATTCCGGAAATTCCTTTTTCAAAAATGATAACGTTTTGGTAAACTCTTCATAAATTGGAAAATCCATAAATCTATCATTTTTTATAAAATGAAGCTGTGCAACAAGATTCGCATTTTCAAAAACAGAAAACGGTTTCGTTCCCATTTCTTCTAAATATATTTCTAATAACTGCTCTGCATTTTTCTTCGACGATCTAAACATATGATGCGTTCCCAAATACATATCAATGGAGTCCAAATTGTACGTTCCTTTTTCCAATTGGTCGATATTGAAATATTTCTTTCGATATTCCCGATCTGCAAATAAAGAATCCATACATTGATACATCTCCATATAATCCACATAATACTTTCTATAGACTGTTTTTCCATTCTTCAAATAGTATGCTGTCTTCACTTCCAAATACCGATCATCATTCCATGGATCGATCTTCTGTCCTACATGACGGACTCCATTTTGCGCCACTTTATAAATTCTTGCAAACTCCGAAGTGCGAAGCTTGTTCAGGCGTTCCTCATGTGATTCTTCTTCATTCGAAAAAGAATCTTCAAATGCTTCCTGATTATTATAATATAAATCTATCGACATCGCGCTTATTTTGTCTTTGGAAGGAATATATGTATCAAACCCTATTACATCAAATTGCAAAATGAAACAAATGGTAACTGTTCCAATAACAGAAATCCCTAACGATACTTTTTTTCGAAATACCATTTTTAAATCTGCAGAATAAATAAATTCCACAACAAGACAAATAAATACTGTTGATACAATTCCCACTCCAAATGCCCATATCGGTACATCTGTTACTGCTTCATACTGAGAATATGCCGTATTTGCAAAAAATACTCCTAAAGATATAGCGAGTAACACTTTAATTATCGGTTCAAGAACCGGAAATGCTACTGATTTACCTGCTGCTTCAGAAGGCCGTTTCTTATAAAGAAAAAGAGCCAGCAGGATAATCCCCACTCCTACCATCGTCATAAGAAAAAGAGGCGCTTGCAAATGCTCTTTTCTAAAAAAACGTCGCATCAAATTCGAATATAACAGTATCGGTGACCTTTCCCATCCTTCTCCCGTCAAATAGAACGAGGTGGAACCCAAGCTGAGCATTCCATCTTGCGACTGCAAATAAGTCTCAAATACCGTTCCCATCACCATTTCTTTTAATGACATAACAAATGCACCCCACAATTGTAAAAATACAATCATCAAAAGACCTGTTAGGAGTTTTCCCGTCAGAAGCATTCCTACAGAAGAAAGCGCATACACAAGATGGTAACAAATTACTGAAATTACAATTGCAAAAAGAAAAGCTCTTGCAGATTCTTTGCTTGTTACACCTTTCATAGCGCCTATCGCATAACGCATAACATAACTTACCAAACACGGTACCATTATCTGAACAAAGCTGCTCACATAAGAAACAAGGAACCATTCTTCTCGTTTTACCGGAAGACTGTAATAAAAGTCTACTTGTCGTTTTGAGTGCAAATAGCTAAAAGATGAAACGGCTCCTAGAATCGCTCCTGCAAGTAGAAAAAATCCCACCCAATTATTCCCTATCTGAGACTCTATAAACCATTGTCTAACATATCTCATATCATTGGAAGACCAATGCATCATCCCGTCGATCTGCATCGCAGTCATTACCGGAAGAACGACAAGAAACACACTAATGTAAAGCCATAAGAGCCATACTCTTCTCTTAATATCTTCTTGAACAAGTTTATAAAAAGAAATGTTTGACATCATATCCTTTCACCTCCATCTCACTGATAAAAATTTCTTCCAATGATAATGGAAGCGCCTCCACAAATATAGGGTCCCGTTCTCTTACACGATCCAAAATCTCTTCTCTTGTTCCACGTGCCGTAAAACTTAACAACGAACCTCTTTTTTCATGATGTAGAATTTGAAGCTCTGACAAAACTTTTTCCTCGTCCACAGGGTTTTCAATGACACATTGCACTTTATGCATATGAAATTTCATATCTTCCATATCTTTTGTAAAAAGAATTCCACCCTTGTGCAAAAGACCAACCGTATCACAGATATCTTCAATCTCTCGCAAATTATGAGATGCTATAATCGGTGTAAACTCCCGATTGATCACCTCAGATGCAAACAAACTTTTTACCGCCTGTCGCATAACCGAATCAAGACCATCAAAAGTCTCGTCGCAGAACAAATATTTTGTCTTCGCACAAATTCCAAGCAACATAGAAACCTGTTTTTTCATTCCTTTTGAAAAAGTACTGATCTTACAATCTTGTTCTATGTGAAACCGTTCTGAAAGTTCATCAAATCTCTTTTCATCAAACTTTTCATACATTAGCTTATAGTAATTCTTCATAATCTTTACCGTGGCATTCGGCAGAAAATACGCAGTATCCGGCAAGAGACAAATTTCTTTCTTAATCGCTATATTTTCATAGACCGGTTGTTCATCTACCAATACCTGCCCCTGATCTGCTTTCATGACACCGCTTATCATACGCAAAAATGTGCTTTTCCCCGCGCCATTGCTTCCGACAAGACCAAAAATCTGTCCTTCATGTATTGTTGTTGTTATATTATCAACCGCTTTTCTTCCATCAAATGATTTTGTAAGTTCTCTGATTTCTATCATTGGACAGCTTCCCCCCTCCAGCAATGTTCCAAAACATGTTCACATTCCTCTTTTGTAATTCCAATCTCTCTTCCTTCCAGTAGCATCGCGGCCATCTTTGCTAAAAAATTCTCTCTTTTTTGTTCCAACAAAGCATCGTTTTCTGCTACAAAGTTTCCTCTCCCTTTTACCGGATAGATATAGCCTTGCTGCTCCAATGCAGTGTATGCTTTCTGGATTGTATTCGGATTAATAGAAAGTTCAATCGCAAGTGAACGAACGGACGGCATCTGACTTCCAGGAGGTAGAATACCCTTTAGGATTAAATTCTGAAATCGTTCTACAATCTGTTCATAAATTGGAGCACGATTTTGATAATCTATCGTAATCATACTATCCCTCTCTCACCGTTTTAAGTGTACTACTATAATTAATACACTTAAAGTATAGTACCTCTCTCTTATTAAGTCAATCGCAATTCCAAATTATTTTATGACTTCTTTTAACACTCGCATTACATTCCGAAACCATATTTTTTCAAGCTGACTTTCTGTAAATCCTTCTTTCTGAAGCGCCTGATACAAAAGCGGCATTTTTTCTACCTTATTAATCTCCAACTCTCCACCTTCAAAACCATCGTAATCCGTTCCAATTGCAACAGCATCTATTCCCGCAACATTTACCATATGTTTTATGTGAGCTGCCAAATCTTCTTTGGAAGCTTTTTGATCTTCTCTGATAAATGCCGGATAAAAATTGAGCGCTGCGATTCCTCCGTTTTCTCCCAATGCACGAAGCATCTCATCCGTTAGATTTCTTGGGTGACTACACAAACTTCTCGCGCTGGAATGAGACGCCACGATCGGCTTCCTACTTGTACGTATTACATCCCAAAAACCACCGTCAGACATATGGGACACGTCAACAAGCATCCCCAAATCGTTCATTCGCTCCACAGTCTCAAATCCGAATGGTTTCAATCCTTGTTCCATAATCCTTCTGTCACTGCTATTCGGATAACCCATACAGTTTTCAAAATTCCACAACAACGTCACAAGCCGGGTTCCATCGTTATAGAGTTCCTCCAGGTTTCTTAAATCCCTGTTTATGACTCCGCCTTCTTCCAGCGTCAAAATCGCAGAAATCTTCCCTTGTTCCTGATTCCTTACTATATCATTTACAGTTGTTGCAAGGGCAATCTCTTTGCTGTTTTTCTGAATTTCTTCCTTCAATTTCTCTGCCATCTTCTTGGCATACAAAAAGGCGTTCTCCATTCCATCTTTTCCTTGAAACATCTCCATATAAACGAAACAAGCAAAAAACTGTGCCATTGTTCCTGCTCTTTTCATTCCTCTGATATCAATATCAAAAGAGTTTTCACATAACCCTTCCCCACTCTTACTTTCTAAAATCTTTGCAGCTGTATCGCAGTGCATATCAATCAAATGCATATTTCCATCCTCCTTGCATATTTTATACTATTATAGTCTATGCTAATTAAAAAAGGAAGATTGCAAACCATGAAACCTAAAATTGGAATCATTGTCTGTGGACTACATGATAACAGACAATTTGTAACAAATGCATATATTCAATCCATACGCTATGCCGGGGGACTGGCCTTCCTCATTCCGCTTGTCAAATCATCTGCCGCTATCAACGACTACCTCTCCTTGTGTGATGGATTTTTATTCTGTGGAGGCGCAGATATTACACCTTTGCTTTTTGGACAAGAGCCTGTAAACGGTATCGGCGAAACCAATATCCGTTTGGATCTCTTTCAGATTCGCCTGATGCGAAAAATCCTGGAAACCCCGAAACCGGTACTTGCCATCTGTAGAGGAATTCAAATTCTCAATGTGGCATGTGGCGGAACCATTTATCAAGACCTGTCCCTCAAATCCGGAGACGTGTTAAATCATATGCAAACTTCTGTCTCCCGCAATGAGATCAGTCACAAAGTCACTGTAAAACCAGGAACTTTGTTACACCAAATCACCGGAAATATTCTATATACAAACAGTTTCCACCATCAAGCGCTTGATAAACTTGGAACAGGATTGATTACGTCTGCTAAAACATCAGATGGTACGATCGAAGCCATAGAAATGCCCTCTCATCCTTTTGTAGTTGGAGTTCAATGGCATCCCGAAGCCATGTATCAAACCTCACCTGCAATGCGGGAATTATTCTCTCGCTTTGTAAAGACCAGCGCATAGTAAATATAGGATCTAAAAAAGAATGTGCATTTTCGCACATTCTTTTTTGGGGTTTCTATTCAAATGGATAACGAATTCCCCAATCTTCTCTCAATCGATCCATCAATTCCATCATGATCACACTTTCTGCATGCGGAATCTCCGGACATTCCAGGCTGCCTTCACGAATCGCTTTCATGGATGCTCTCACCTGATATTCAAATCCGGTGATCTGCTTTGGTACTTTTAATTCTTTGATTAACTTCCGCTCCTTCGTATAGACTTTAATTCCGGTCACATTGTTGATATTCTCTGCAATCAGATACCCTTCTGTTCCGTATACGATTCCATACTGCTCCGTTCCGGCAAGCATACCGCTATGCGCTATCGCCATCACACCATTGTCATATTTTAAGATGATCGCATTCTGCTCATCCATGCCTGTCGCCGTTTTCGTGCACGTAGACACAACCTCTTTCACATCATTCCCAAGAATCATACTGATAAATGTAAGCGGATAGATTCCAACATCCAAAAGAGATCCTCCCGCAAGTTCCGGTTTCTGCATCCGTTCTACGTCTTTGATATCATATCCCAGATTTGCCGTTACGAATGTAACTTCTCCGATTTCTCCTGATGCAATCACTTCATCAATCATCTTTCTAGACGGAAGGTAACGTGTCCAAATTGCTTCTGTGATAAACACATTTTTTTCTTTTGCTAATTCATAAATTTCTTTTGCCTGCTTGGCATTCGCCATAAATGCTTTTTCACAAAGAACTGGTTTCCCATGTTCAATACAAAGTTTTGCATGTTCATAATGATGGGAATGCGGTGTGGCAATATACACCAACTCCACTTCCGGATCCGCAACAAGATCTTCATACGAACCATACGCTTTTTCTGCGCCATATTCCTTTGCAAACTTCTCTGCCTTTTCCTGACTTCTTGAGCTCACTGCATAAAATTGTGCATCTTCCATTGCGTTTAGAGTGTTCGCCATATTTCTAGCAATGTTGCCTGCTCCTAAGATTCCAATCTTCATAATTTCTTCTGTCGCTCCTTATATTTTTATAAATAGTATTATACCGATTTTTCAAAAGTCTGTACATAGTTTTTCTTTTTTCGGAACATACTATTCCTGTAAAAATCAATCTCATTTTAAGGAGGACGCAGACATGGAAGAAATTTCTATCTTAGATTTACAGAATCTCCGACACCTGATCGGTGGATATTCTACTACACATTGTAAAATGACGGATTACGCATCACAAGCGCAGGATCCTGAAGTTAAAAAATTGTTTCAGGACGCTGCGGATAGCGCAATGAAAAACAAACAGGAATTAATGAAATTCTTATAGGAGGAACAGAAAATGGATGAGAAAACAATGGTATCAGACGCGCTTGTAGGCGTAAACGGCGAATTGAAAATGTTCGGGGACATGATTCCACAGACAGAAAACAAAGAACTAAAACAATGCTTAAAGCAGATCCGTAACGCCTGCGAAATGTCACAGGAACAGCTTTATCATATCGCTCGTGAAAAGAACTACTATGTTCCTGCTGCAAAAGCAACCTCTGAAGAAAAGCAGCATGTAAAATCTATCTTGACACAAGGAACAATGAAATAAAAAGCCGTATGGAAAGCAGTTGATTTCCCGACTCTCCTTATGCTATAGTAATTGCAGCCAATGACTATTACATAAGGAGATTTACATATATGAGTATTTTAAATGTTGAACATCTGTCTCATGGATTTGGTGACAGAGCCATCTTCGGCGACGTATCCTTTCGTCTTTTAAAAGGAGAACACATTGGACTTGTAGGCGCCAACGGAGAAGGCAAGTCCACTTTCTTAAATATCGTAACCGGAAAACTTCAGCCGGATGAAGGAAAGATCGAATGGGCGAAAAATGTACGTGTTGGTTATCTTGACCAGCACACCGTTTTAGAAAAAGGCATGACAATACGAGAAGTTTTAAAATCTGCCTTTGCCTACTTATTTGAAATGGAAGCAAAAATGAATGAAATCTGTGACGCCCTCGGCACTGCAGATGAAGAAGAGATGAGCGTTCTGATGGATGAACTTGCTGTGATCCAAGATACATTAACTCTTCATGATTTCTATGTGATCGATGCAAAAGTAGAAGAAGTTGCCCGTGCACTTGGGCTTTTGGATATCGGACTTGATCGAGATGTTACTGACCTAAGCGGCGGTCAGAGAACCAAAGTCCTTCTCGCTAAGCTTTTATTGGAAAAACCAGATATCCTGCTCCTCGACGAGCCGACCAACTATTTAGACGAAGAACATATTGTATGGTTAAAGCGATATCTGATCGACTACGAGAATGCTTTTATTCTCATTTCTCATGATATTCCGTTCTTAAATGATGTCATCAATATCATTTATCATATGGAAAACCAGGAATTGAACCGATATGTTGGAGATTACGATCATTTCTTAGAAGTATACGAAGTGAAAAAAGCGCAGCTGGAAGCTGCTTATAAACGCCAGCAACAGGAAATCAGCGAATTGAAAGATTTCGTTGCAAGAAATAAAGCCCGTGTTTCTACTAGAAACATGGCAATGTCACGCCAAAAGAAGTTAGACAAAATGGATGTCATTGAACTTGCGGCAGAAAAACCGAAGCCGGAATTCAATTTCAAAGTCGGACGTACACCGGGAAGATACATTTTCGAGACAAAAGATCTTGTGATCGGATATGACGAACCACTTTCCAAACCACTCACTCTTTCTATGGAGCGAGGACATAAAATCGCCCTTGTCGGCGCTAACGGTATCGGAAAAACAACCTTACTCAAAAGTATTCTTGGTTTGATTCCATCACTAAGCGGTTCCGTGGAGTTGGGAGAAAACCTACAGATTGGATATTTTGAGCAGGAATCTGCTCCTGATAATCGAACGACTTGTATCGAAGAAATTTGGAAAGAATTTCCATCTTACACACAGTATGAAGTGCGTTCTGCTCTTGCAAAATGCGGGCTTACCACCAAACATATTGAAAGTCAGGTACGAGTATTAAGCGGTGGTGAGCAAGCAAAAGTCCGCCTTTGCAAGCTCATCAATCGGGAGACAAACATCCTTCTTCTTGACGAGCCTACCAATCATCTGGATGTAGATGCAAAAGAAGAATTAAAACGTGCGTTACGTGAATATCGTGGAAGCTTACTTCTTATCTGCCACGAACCGGAATTCTACCGTGATGTGGTTAACGAAGTATGGGATTGTGCCAAATGGACAACGAAGGTTCTTTAACGAACCTTCGTTCCATTTAATTCATAGCCTATCAAAACATCTCCTTGATACTGCAGCTTCAAAGAGAAAAACGGTACATCCTGGTTAAGAAGATCAAAGAATATCTTATCTCCCTCCCAAAGATTCAGATTGTGAATCTCACTTTTCGGAACCCATTCCAAAGTTCCTTCATCACAATCCCGTAGTTCTCCTTCAAACTCATCTGCAGTATAAAGACAAATATATTCTGACTCATTGTCATTAAAATTAAATGTAAGAATGCCACGAAACCGGTATGACTTAAGCGTCAGGCCGGTTTCCTCTTTGACTTCACGGAGCAGGCAGTCTTCCGGACTTTCTCCTTGCTCAAAATGTCCGCCTACTCCAATCCATTTATCCTTATTTACATCATGTTTCTTACTTACTCTGTGGAGCATGAGATAACTCTTATCTTTTTCAATGTAGCATAATGTTGTCAATTCCACTATTCTTGTTCCTCTTCTTTCTTATGAAGCATTAAAATTCCGAAAATAATAATTCCAACACCAAGCACTCCGGCAGAAATCAGACTTGTCACACCATAAACTGCATCATATAAGAAATCCGGAACAAATCTCCAAACTACATTCATCAATTCACGACCAACTACACAGATTCCTATAAATATAAGTACTCCGGCAATTAGTTTACGATATTTTTCAAACAATTCTTTCTTGTTGTCCATCAAATATTCCAGATTGAATAAATAGCGATCCTCTTCCATCAAGAATTCTTCTTCTGACATATTTTTTAAGTTATGAGTATGGAAAAAGCTATAGAACCATACAATTGGCAGTAATGCTGCAATCCATGCAAATCCTGTAAGAGCTATCACCGCTACAATTCCCCAAAAGAGCATCATAATGCTAAGCCCTTGTTTTTCAAATCCCATATTCATCTCTCCGGCTCCCGGTATCAAAGAACATATAAAATTAATAAATCCTCTTTTTTGTTTCTTCATTATAATTCCTCCAATCAAACTTACTCTTTCATTTGCTTATAAGTATACAATGAAATTTTTAGGATTCCTTGTCGATATTGTTAAGGTTTTCTTAAGATTCCACGCCGTTTTATTTTCCATATACCAAATCTCTCTCTGTCACTTGACAACTTCCGAGTAATTCTATAATTGTAGCATGTACATTTCCCCATGAAATCGAGGAAATCTCATTTGTAAATGCTGTAAACTGCTTCTTTGAAAAAATCATCATAACGACAAAACAGGTACATAAAAGAACAATCGTTTCCGTTGCTGTATTTACACTCGTCAGAACATCTGACATTCCCTTGACAAACGAATAAGTCAAACCATGAAACAAATAAATCGCCATTGTTCTTGAACCAATATATGAGAGTTTTGTTCTTTTCTCACTGATAAGCAATAATAACGCAAATGTCATCCCAAATCCTGCTGCATAACAAAGCAGCCGCACCAAAACTCCCTCTAGAATTCCTTGGTTTAAAAATTCATAATTATATCTGCCATAAAATATTTTCGGAGAGTAGTTTGTATGTCCTGCATCAAATGCCAAATATAATGCAAACATCACTACTCCTATAGTCGCTAGCATTTTCCCTTTTTTTGTTCGATAAGCCTCCAGTTTTTTTCGGTCAAAATGAATTCCCACAAGAAAAAACGGATAGAATACAAGAACTCTTGGAATACTCAAAAAGTTATCCGCCATTCCCGAACATCCAATTAACAATCCCCCTATAATTGATAATATCATATGATGCGGAATCTTTTTTACAAAAGGCGTTATCAATCGCCAAAAGAAAAGCGCTAATATGTACCAAAGCGAAAACTTTGGATAAAGTAAGTATAAACCTGTTGGTTTCTCTATGATATAGACATACAACAGATAATAAATCACTTCATATACAAAATACGGAACTAACAATTTCTGTATCATTTTCGAAATCGAAATCTCTTTTTTTGAAAAGTACCCCGATATAAAAATAAAGGCCGGCATATGAAACGATACGATCAACCATTTCAGAAAATATAAAAACTCATTATTTTTATAACAAGGCTCTATAAAATGTCCAACTACTACTAAAAAAACTAACAGTGCTTTATAGTTATCAAATAAGTAGTCTCTCTCTTTTGCCTGTGATAACATATTCTTCACTCCTGATCATTGTTTTCTTTTGTCTTATGCAACTTCATTATTTTACTATCTCAAATAATAAGAGACAATATCGAAAACAACCGAACTTCGTAATAAATATGTCATATTTTTGTAATATTTTGCCAACTTCTTAAATGAAAGCTAAAGCAATTGTTCCCACAACGATACAGCCTAGTCCGACACACGCTTTTTTCGATAACTTTTCATGAAAGACGATCCATGAGAAAAGAATTGTTACTAAAATGCTTAACTTGTCAATCGGTACAACTACACTTGCCGGTCCGTCCTGCAACGCTCGATAAAAGCACAGCCACGATGCACCTGTCGCAAAGCCGGATAAGATAATAAATCCAAGTTCTTTCTTCTCTGTCTTTTTCACAAGATTGCCTTTTCCTGTCACAAATACCATGAACCACGCCATCATAAGCACAACGGTCGTCCGAATGGCTGTTCCTAAGTTAGAATCCACCCCTTCAATTCCTATTTTCCCAAGAATTGCTGTCAAACTGGCAAATACAGCCGACAAAACTGCATAAAATAGCCAATCTTTACCAGTCTCCTTCTTCTGTTCTTCCGGGTTCAACTGCTTTTTTACAATCATTAACATCGTTCCTATAGCAATCAGAAGCACTGCTCCTGCTTTTTTCATACTCAAACCCTCGCCCAAAAAAATTAGCGCCAATAGAATTGTCAATATAGTACTTGACTTATCAATGGGAACCACTTTGTTAATGTCGCCCTTTTGTAATGCATGAAAATAACAGAGCCATGATGCGCCCGTCGCAAATCCTGACAGAATCAAAAATAGTAAAGTTTTATTACTTAATTCTGTAATGGAACTTCCTGTCCCTGTGATCCAAACCATAATCCATGAAAACAACAATACAACAACTGTACGAATCGCCGTTGCAACATCTGCATCCGTTTTTTTAATCCCACATTTTGCTAAAATTGCTGTAATTCCTGCAAAAAATGATGAACCTATTGCATAAAGCATCCACATATTTCTCACTTCCTTTTAACGTGGACATGTATATCTTGGTTTACCTTCACTCGCATTGCCGTACTCGATGGCCTCCTTCGGACATTTACAAATACAAGCCATACAATGCGTACATTCTTTTCCCCATACCGGTCTTCCATTTTCCAACCGAATATTTTGAAGTGGACAAACACGTTCACATTTCCCACACCCAATGCACGATTCTTTCACAGTAAACTTTTTCGCGTGTACAAACATACTATAAAAAGCCTTGTTCACAGGAGCGCTTTTCAGCCAATTGATTGGACCTGATTTTGTCTTCGGAAACGGTCGTCCTACCTGTATATAATAGACGAGTTTTTCTATACGCGGAACCGCTTTTTCGATAATGATCTCTGATTCTTCACGATCCGGAACCGGAAACATAGCAATATAATTCTCGGGCATTACGATTTCTCCACATCCACGATAGCGAAGTCCCTTTTTTTCACAAAATGCTTTTGTATAACTTCCTGCATTCCCGATATCACTTCCACAAGTAAGCACAAAATACATTTCTTGATTCCCCGTAAACGCAACCTGCTCCATCCATGTTTCTAAAAAATGTGGGATTCGCCAGCCATATGTCGGACATACTACGATAAATGGTCTGTCCGAATGTATTTCACCATAATCTTTGTTACGAATCCGATCGAATAAATTCATATAATCGTCCTGAAGATCTTTTGCAATCTTTCGTGCTACAAATGCACTATTCCCTGTTCCTGAAAAATATAAAATCATATGTCACCCTCCATTTTATCTATCCTTTAATTCCACACACATCAAATCTCGATGTGGATTTGGTTTTGCAAGCCCGATATGTGTTACTGTACCTTCAAAAACACTAAAATTCTCCTGCAAGATTTCAAATGCAGTTTTCATCTCCTCTTTGGAAAGCTTTTTACCAATGGTGGTATGAGGCATCCATTGAAACGGTCTGTAGAATTTGCTGATTTCTACCCCATCAGCACCCGAAAGACACTCATATATTTCTTTAGAAATATTATGGGCATACTCATTCAGAACCGGCGCCAAATAAATCACATACGGGAAAAATGTTCCCACAGAACACCATGTCAACTTTCCCTTCGACAAAGTAGAAAATCTCTCTTTCAAAATCTCTTTGACGTTCTCTTCCTCCCGTGCTTCAAACGCTGAAACCGTAATGTGTGGGGGGACATGTCCCGCTGTCATAAAAGTGTTGCCTGTCTTTTCTGCTACAAGGTTTATGTATCTTTGTATTCTCTTGTTCGTCTCTTCATCAAAATAAATGGAAATCAGATACATACTTTTTCATCCTCTTTACTTCACATTATTCCATACATTCAAACAAAAACATCTCATCATTATCGCTCGTTGCAAGTTCTTTTGAAAATCCATTCGTTCACTCTGTATAAGAGTAGTTCCATCATACAGTTCATATAGTCCCGGCGAAAACTGAGTCTGACTCTGAACATCATAGTGATTTTTCGTCTTTAGGATCAACGTATATCCTTCTTTTGTTTCTTCTACAACATCCTGTTTATATTCTGTATCTTCCGGGCATATGTTTGCGACTGTATCAACCGCAAAAACTAATTTTCCATTTTTATCCAACATCATTTTTAATTTGCTTAAAATTTGTTTGCATAAATCAATATCCGTAAATAAAGAAACGGAACCTGATGTAATAAAAATGTAGTCAAACTTTTCCTCAGAAGAATATTCTAGCAGATTCTTTTGAACAACCTTGGCATTTGGTTGCTTCTCTATCAACTTTTGAAGCATTTCTTTCGACAAATCAATCCCAAAGATATTGAGCTGCTTGTCCATAAATGGAATAAGAAAGCGCCCGCTTCCGCATAATGGTTCTAAAATTTTCATTCCTTGTTTTGCATAAGACAAATAAAAATTCAATTCGTCTTCCGGCGCTTCTTTATGCAATATTTCATACAGTTCGGTACACAAACTTCCATAATAATTTGTTTTTTCTCTATCAACTGAATCCATCAGCAATCTCCCTTCCCAGCATCGTTTATTCCAAAAAAGAATTTCTTAATATTTTCCGCATCCGGATAACACAATCTATTAATCTCTGCCACAACCTCTTCCACATGGTATGTTAATTCTATTGGTTCAACTTCCACAATCGCTTCTGTAACAGTAAGTATCCCTGCTCTAGCAATATTCATGTCACTTCCCGGACATCCTAACGAACCCATATTAATGTACCACTGATTTTCTGTTCTTTGGATCGCCCTTTTGTGATCATGACCAACAATCACAATGTCGCTATCTATATCTGACATCATTATTTCTACATCTTGTTTGGAAGGATTTGGAACATACTTTACATATCGTCCTCTATGATCCATGCAATAGTGCATAACAGAGATTTTATGATTCTCTATGAGCAGCTCTTGACGAACAGGCAGCTTTTTCAAAAAATCAACAGAACTCTTTGAGAGTAAATTATGCTCCCATTGATGATGCTGTATCTCACCATAATCCATACCTTCCTCATTCGGTATTACAGTTGGCATACCTTTGACTAAATAATCATCATGATTTCCTCTTACCGCAATTACATTTGACAGTTTACTTATAAACTGTACAGTTTCTTCCGGATATGGTCCAATCCCTATAATGTCTCCGCAACATATAATTTTATCGCAACGTTGCTTTTCGAGATATTCGACTACAGTTTTAAGTGCAGGTAAATTGTTATGTATATCGGTTATGATTCCTAGTCTCATACATTATATCCTCCCGAAATCTTATGATTCGTCTCTTTCCTTATTTCTTCTCTTAAAGCAGACAAGTATTGTGAAAAACTCACTCTGTCATCGGCATAAGTTAGGTTCAATATAAACTCATTTTCAGACCACGTTGAAATGTCAGAAAAGTTGTGTTGAATCAATGCTTCTAAGCTATCAATCGCCTTATATATCTTAGCTTCAATTGTTTGTTTTTCTTCCATTTCTTTGTACAAGTCGATCATTTCATTTCGAACATTTTCAGGCAATGACTCCATCCAATCATTGAGAAAATTTTCTTCTGTATTCTCATGTTCTTTTGTTTTTTCAAAAGTGGGAATATCTCCTGTAAAACATTCTCCTAAATCATGGATAATACACATTTGAATTATTTTATTAGTATCCGCTTCTGGAAACTCATTTTTCATAAAAAAGGCCATTAAAGTCATCCTCCAACTATGTTCTGCAACGCTTTCACGGCGTCCTTTTGATGTATAACAATGTCTGGTTGTATCTTTTGCTCTGCTACAGTTAATGCCTTTAACAGTTCTTTTACTTACATAATAATCCACCTCCGGGTTTTACTGCAAAAATTACAAATTACATAAATCTAACAATTATTTTTCAGCCGTTCCTCTTTCTACTAAGAGCCACATACCTATGCACCCACTTATGCTCATACATATAATTCCTTCTAAAACTTTTTCCCGTATACATGCAATAATTCCAATTACCACTAACAAAATACCGACACTTACTGTTCCATAATAACAAACTTTAGCGCTCTTACTTTTTTTATTAACAAAATATTCTTGTCTTTTAGAACTGATTTTACATTCAGTCCACCATTCTGCCATTCCTTCTAAAAAGTATTTTACCAAATCTTTCAAAAGTTCCATATTCATTCTCCTTTATTAAAATTCAAAAATATCAATCTTCATTATATTTAAAATCAATTTCGATGTACCTGGTTTCATATATTATACTTCATCTGTCTCGCAATCTACAACCTATAGAAATCATATTATTCTTCAATCTTTCTTACTATGGGATTCCAATGAATTTCTCTATACTACAAAAATAGACGCTCGATATTGAACGCCTAAAATTTAAAAGAATACATTTTACTCCAAATTCTAAAAATAGAATAACTCTTCAAACTTTTTGTCTAATGCAACACACAAGATCAATGCTAACTTTGCTGTCGGGTTAAATTGTCCTGTTTCAATCGAACTAATAGTATTTCTCGAAACACCTACAAGTTCAGCCAGTTGGCTTTGTGACAGATGTTTCTCTGCACGAACTTCTTTCAAATTATTTTTTAATTCTAATTTATCTTTTTCTCGCATAATTCCCTCAAATTCATATTTTCAACTGTTTTACACCATAAAAGCATTAATGATATATGCCACGATATTTAAAATGGAACACATAGCAAATACTATCGTCCATATGAAATCTTTTTTCTCTCTTGTGTGCAAATATTTTGCATAAGAATTTGTAGCATAGAAAATTCCTAAAAGTCCAAACGTGTTGCTCACTGTTTTCCCTTGATAGCTATCAATAAGCATCAGCGCAATCCCTACCCAAGTAAAAATTTGAACTCCTAATCGATTTGCACGATTGATACACTCCATTTCTCCCTCATCAACCGGGTTCTTTTCATATTCCTGCTTGCTTCTCATCAAAATATCTTCTTTATTCATCTTCTCCATACAGCACACCTCCATGCACTCTTCAATCCTATTATCGCCAAGTTTACTTGTCATCTTTTTCTTTATTATAATCCACACCAAGTTTACTTGTCAATATATTTTGCCAAGTTTACTGTGCAAATTACATTTTCTCTCCTTCATGCAAAAGAGGCAGTATACCTTTCTTTTATGGAAACATATCCTGCCTGATTTCTTTTTTATTCTGTTTTAATTTTTATGTTATCAAACATGATAATAGAAAAACTCCCCAGATAAACTGGGGAGCCTCCAGAAGCTATACCTTACGGTCCTACGGCTTCGTTTAAACATTTATAAAGTACCCACTGTATCTTGATTACTCAAGCGAGGGACTTAATCATAGTATCTCTGTTCTTTTTTATTATATGCAACTGCCTTCTCTTTGTCAACAAATTTTTAGCGGTCACATTTTTATAGGTTGTATGCTCTTTTGAATTTTCCCTTTACAAGATTAAAGTCTTCTGGCGTCAAAGTACCAATACACCCACGGTTTGCATCCAGCCTTGCCTTACTAACTGCACGTATTTCTTCACATTGAATCATACTGTCTTTATCTAAAAAATCATAAATATGCATTGTAGCTGGTATTATTCTCCCCGGAATCACTTGCTTTTCTTCATCTTCTGTATCAGAATATAGCAAAAACCATGAATCCTGTATTGGCAGACATCTTGCATTTACTTTTCCTTTTGCATCAGTAATACAAACAACTACCACTTTTTCAGAATTATTAATTTTATTATTGGACATAACCAGTACTGGACGCATTTTATTTTTTTCCGTTCCTACATTATACCCTAAATCACAAAACCATATTTGTCCATGCAAGACCTGTCTATGTTTATTCGTATTAAATTTCGATACTCGATTGTAATTTACTTTATCTTTTGTCCAACTGGCAATATTATAATACTCCTGCGCTTCCTGATTCATTCGCATCACCTACTCATATATGATAAGATTCATTATAATTCGCCCACTGTGTATCTTCAACTACTTTTTAGGCTTTTCAACAAGATTTATCTAAACCATAGACTTTGTGTTTCACATTTCCACAGATAATATCACAAAAAATAGACGCTCAGTATCGAGCATCTAAAATGTAAAAGAATACCTTTTGTTATTTAATTCGCTACAATCAGAACCACCATAAGTCCGCACACCAAAACTGTCCCTATGATTGCCAATGCATGTAACACCTTATATGCCTTTTCTTTAAACATTGTAAAAAATAAAGCAGCAATACACACACCCACAATTCCTCCGATTGTATTGTTGATGACATCGGTAATGTCTGTCGCACCAATCCCAAATACATATTGCAAAGCTTCATAAATCAAACTGATTCCTGCTGACGGAAGCGCTTTTTTTATGAAAGACCATTCCGGTTTTAACATTGCCACATAGACGCCAACCGGAATAAAAGCAATGGCATTATTTAAGATTTCCGAAAAGTCAATTCTTCCATTCACGATCACAGACTGCCCATAAGGAATCAGATTGGTATTTCTGATCGATGGAAGCATCTCTGTTGTAACTTGCATTTTAAATAAAATGATCCATGTTAAAATGATAAGATAAATCACCAATAATCCAGTTGTAATTTTTTGTTCCTTTTTCATACTCGTCATCCTCCCTAACTCTTTTGAAAGAATAACATATCTTTTTTAATAAAATCAGAACAAAATCTTTAAAATTTTCTTATTCTTCAATTCGGATAGTAATTTTCGTAACATACTCTGACTCATCTTTCACTGTAAATTCATTGAGTCCGATTTCAAATGCATAGCCCACCAACTGCAATCCTTCCTGCTCTGCAAATTGAAACATCTTCTGATATAAAGGCATCGGATTATAAAAGTTGCCAACCATATACCCACAGAGATAACGTCCTGCCGGAAGCTTGGCCAACTGGAAACCTCGTTTTTTCTTCCGTACCGGCGTATAGATTCCGTCATACTCTGAAAGGTCATGATTTCGTACTTTATCGAGAGAAATATAACTGCCGCATCCCACCTTATATTGTTCCAACTCCCATACTTGATTGAGATGCGGCATCAATGTTTCCATATGATACTGGCTGATCTTTAGCGGCGTCATCAATACATACTCTTCCTCCCGCTCTACAACCTTTACTTCAAGATCTTTCATCTGTTCACACTCAAGCAATTGCTTTTTCTTTTGTTCCAACACATATTTCACATTTTTCAAACGCCGGATTTCTGCATCAATTTCTTCTGATTTTTCCTCTGCGATTTTTAAAAATGCTTTTGAATCCGGGTTTTCCATATACGATTTTATTTCTTCAATACTCATATGAAGTTCTTTTAGCATCCTGATATTTTCCAATTCCATACTTTGCATATAGTCATAGTAGCGATATCCATTTTCACCTTTATACATTGGTGAAAAAAGCCCGATTTCATCATAATAGTGCAATGTCCGTTTATTCAAATGATGCATTTTTGCAAACTGTGCTGTTGTAAATCTTAATCTTCCCTGTTCCATAAAATTTCCTCTTAACTTTACAGTTACTAGATATTTTATCCTCATACTATCACAAACAAGAACAAAGGAGAATACAAAATGGAGAAAAAAATTACATACAGAGAATTTCAAAAACAAGATACAACATACGTTGCAGATATTATAAAAGAAGCATGGAACTACGACCGCCTTACCACACCCAAAACCGCTAAAAAGCTTTCTATGCTTTACCTCTATAGCTATCTTTCTAACCAAACTTATACACAGGTTGCTCTTGAAAATGATATTCCAATCGGCATCATCATGGAAAAAAACGCTGCATCCCATAAATGTCCGTTCCGTTATCGTTTGAAACAGATTGGCGCTCTAGTCTCTATTTATTTGTCAAAAGAAGGGCGAAAAGTTATGAAAACCTTCGAAAGTGTCAACCATATCGACAAAGATTTAATTAAAGAAACCGGCTGCACTTATGAAGGTGAAAAGAGAGCACATTCCATATTAACGGAGAACAGACAAAGATGTCCTTCTTCCTATATGATTCACAGATTACATAATCCGACAGAATCATTTTACTTCCTCCCTCATTTCCGATATACTGTAAGCAACAGATCATATCAATCAAGGAGGATACTTATGGAATTATTATTTCACGATCAGGAAGAATGTCATCGAATTGAAGTGTATAACGAATATTTGAAAAAGATTCCGGAGCTTTTAAAACAGTTGGAAACGGTAGAAACCATGTATCAGATTGAAAATGAAAGCAGCGTGCTGAAACATATCTGTGGAGTTACTTCACATAAGTAATAGGAATCTTTTCTTCAAAGTTTTCTGTAAAATGCAGCTTTCCATCCTTTGTCACAAAAATGGCTTGTGTATTCGGATAATTATTGGCGAGATCCATCCCTGTCTCTAAACCAAGGGCAAAGCATGATGTACTAAGTGCATCTGCATCCATGGATTTTTCTGAAATGATTGTAACGGATACCAAGTCATTTTCATAAGGATATCCATTCTTTGGATTTAAAATGTGATGATAAAACGTCCCATCTTTTTCAAAACACCGTTCATAAATACCGGAAGACACCACAGAATCGCCCGATACTTCAATCGTACCTACGGTTTCATTTCGATCTGCAAATGGTTTTTGAATTCCAATATGGAAAGGTCTCCCCTGCTCTTTCTCTCCGACACAAAGAACATTTCCACCCAGATCAATAATCGCCCGATCAACTCCATGTTCTACAAGATATTTTTTTATTTCATCCGCAATATATCCCTTTGCAATTCCTCCCAATTCTAATGCCATTCCTTCTTCTGAAAAGCGAATTTTGTTCCCAACCAATTCTACTTTTTCATATCCTACATGGTGCGACGCTTCTTCTAACGCTTCCTTTGCTGGCACTACTTTTTCTTCGGATGTAAAATCCCATAACGAAGAGAGGGGTTGTACCGTAATATCAAACGCCCCATGTGTTAAATTGCTATAAAAAAGTCCGGTTTTGATTACTTCTGCACAAGCATCTGATAATACATAATACCCATCTTCCTGTGGAAGAGTCCCTGCATTCAAACGATATAATTCGCTTTCCGGATCTGTACGGCTAAATATCTTTTCATACTTATCACAAAGCTCCATCGCCCCTTCCAATATCTGCGGATCTTTTGAATCATATATGGTAATCTTTACAATTGTATTCAGTTTAAAATCAGTCGCTGACATCGGTTTCGCTTCTTTTTTCTGCCCTACATATAGGACTAGAAATCCGCAAAATATCACCGCCGCGATACAAGTCAAGCAAATATTTCGTTTCTTTTGCAAAGTTCCATCCCCCTTTTTCCTATCCCTCATTTACATCAGATTCCGCCAACTGTGCTTCCAACACTTTTGATTCAATCTCTTTCAAATCGTCTACATCCGGTTCAATCTCCGGCAATAATTCAAAGTAGAAATCTGAATATTTTTCCGAAAGTGCTGCAATACAGCGCGTCTGATAGTTTTTAAAACTACGAACAGAAAGTTCATCTTTGTTCAACGTAATATAAGCGCTGATCCAAAGTTTTCTTCCCGTACGCAAAATATCATAATAAATCTCTGTACATTTACTTTCTTTGATGATCGGTTCTACAATTGCCTTAATCTCCTCTACTGTCTCTTCTTCCGGAGATATCAAAAGTAGATCTCGGATTCCTGAAAAGACAGTCCGTATCGGCTCCGGAAGCATAATCATAGAAAGTACAATCGTCAACATGGAGTCCAAATATGGTGAAATCTTATCCATCCAATCAAATCGCACCAACATCGGAAGGAAAAACGCAACGGTCATTCCAAGTGACAGCATACTGTCTATTTTCCATCCCTGCATCTCTACTGCAATCAAAGGAGAATTCATATTCTTATTTTTTCGGACTAAATACAACGTCACCGCAATTCCTAATACCGCTGCAAATAATTCAAACCAAGCTACCATTCCAAAATCAATGGAATGTCCTCCTGTAATCAATGTTCGAATACTGTTAAAAATCAGCCCCACCGTTACAGACAACATAATAATACCTTTTACAACGATAAATACCGTCTCCATCTGCATGTGTCCAAATGGATATTTCTCGTTACTTGGCTGATACAAAAGCGGAATCAAAAAGACAGACGGAAGCAGCATTAAAAATTCTACACCATCATAAACACCGTCTAAAAGTACCGCTTGAGAACCTGTTACCATCGCCATTACAAGCTCCACCACTACGAATAACAAATTCGCATAAAGTGATACACTCATGGCTCTTTTTTCTTTTTTTGAACTACGTTTTCCAATCTTCATAACTCACCTGTATATTTTCTAGTCTTCCCCAAATTTCTGTTATAGAGGATTGTAACACTATTCTCAAATTCCAACAAGATTTTGCGACAGGTTTCACAGTAATTTTATAATTATTCTATAATCCATTTCTTCGCCCAACAAAATAAGCTTTCGGACATTTTTTCAAATTCCATATGTTTCCCTTGCTTCAAGTCCAAAGCAGTCTGTACAATGATCTTTTCTTCTTCCTCAACAATATCCAACAGTTCTTTTTGTTTTCCAATATACATTCCCGTCTGCCGATAACAGATTGCCTGCACAACAAAAGCGGCTGATTTATACAATCCTTTTAGTATTTCTTCATCCCTCTCATATAACATATTGTGCACGCAACCATGGTAAATATTGCATGCGCCGATTTTAATCGCACGCATCACGTCTTCAGCAGCTATCGTTGATAACACATCATCTAAACTTCCTCGAATCGCTTTCGTGTCATAGCAAAATTGAAACAAATCTGATTTTTCCCACTTCATCAATTCTGCTTTCCCCGAAAGGAATCCACATGCTAACTCATTAGACGGTAACATATCCACCATTCTATGATATTTTGCAATATCTTCTGCTGATAATTCATCCAAAATCACAACCATATCGATATCACTTGTCTCTGTTGCCTCACCACGTCCATAGCTTCCTTGTAGACCAACAAACCATACTCTATCTTGAAAAGTCTCATCTAGTAAATTTAAAAATTGTTTTATCCACTTTTCTATATCTATCAATCTATTCACCACCTAATTCAAATACTATAATTCTCTCTCTTCTGTCATTTCCGGCAAAAAGATCCCTACAATCCATTTCATCTAAAAACATCAATTCTTCAACAGTCATTAAATAGGAAACATATTCGTCAGACGGATAGTAAAAATACACCTGAAGTTTTCTCGGATTTTCATAATAAGAATCTAAAATTCTATGCATCACTTTACGAAGAATTTCTAACGCAAACGGATTAAAAAAATAAATTCTATCTACATCCTTTGGTATGATGAACTCTTCTGCATTTTCCATTTCTATTTGGACTCTTTTCCCTGAAACTGCTAATACTTGATTTTCCTTTGCTTTTTTATAAATACGTTCATCGTATTCTATTCCTATCGAATGACATCTTGTTTGATAGGACAAGAAATAATCCACTCTTCCTTTTCCACATCCATAATCAAGTAACGTGTTTCCTTTCCGAATATATCCTGTATTTGCCAACCGCTCAAGAACAGAATAAGGTGTCGGCTCATAAGGATAGCGATATTGATCCGCCTGTGTATCATCCCTTCCCGAAGTTTTAATTTTTAATAATTTATCCCACTTTTCCTCATTATCATCTGCTCTCACGTTAATTCTCCACTTTCACTTTTACTTTTATTCCCACGAATCGTTCTTACAACTTTCTTTGTAAATAAATCATATCGATCAATTGTACACCCGCTTCGTAAATCGGATGATCATAGTGATCCACAAAAAAATCTTTCACGACATGAGAACGTTGAAATCCACATTTTTCATAAAACGGAATGGTCAATGGGCTATCTCCTGTTCCAACCAATAATAACGAATACTTATCTTTGAAATTTTCCGCCACATAATCGATCAAAGCTTTTCCGTATCCTCTTCCTTGATATGCAGGCTCAGTTGCAAGATTCTTAATTTCTAAAACTCCATTTCCTTCATCCGTCACAACACACTCTGCTTTCACGCCTTGATCCTCCAGCACAAACATCGTGCCTCTCTCAAGATAACGGTCAATCATATCCTCCTGTTCATCCGCAAGAAGAAGTAATGAAATATATTTCTTTTTATCGTTTTTAACTTCTACTATTTTCATTTTTTCTCTTTCCAAATCCTCATTTTCCCATAAACTGTTCACATTATAATTGTTTGTTCATTGCATTGTCAATAGAAGTTCTCTGCTAATCCGTCTTATAGATTCTATCAATATACAGTCCTTACTCTTGGAGATTATCGATTGGACATGTTCTGCTTTCTAACATATAATGTACTTGTAAAACAAATTTGGAGGTCTGATTCATCAATACTTCTTGAAGCTGTATTGGATGAATTCGAAAAAGATTTCCAATAAAATGGTTTTCAACTTCATAACATACATCATATACCAATGAAGGAGTCCGGAACATTTCCGGACTCCTTCGGTTTTCCAACTTATTTTTTCTTCACATGCTCCGATAATCTCGGAACTTTCTTCGGACTTACGTTGATTTCCACATTTAGCAACATCTTCACAAGCCAGACAAAAAACATAAGTACTAAAATCGGAATGACACAAGATGTAACAATCATAACCGCAAGCGCTTCTATGAAGTTATTCAAAGAAGTTTCCATTTTTTTCAAAATCCCTGAAAATCCTCCTTTGATTTTTGAAATCAGCCCTTTGATTCCACTTTCACTTGCTTCAGCATTTTCTTCAATTTCTTTTGTTGTTTCTTTCGCCGACTCGATCGTCTCTTCCAACGATGTCTCGTACGTTGTTTCTATAAGATCAGAAATCTTCATACTTGCCGGTATTACCAACACAATTGCCAAACCAAAAAGCGCTAATCTTTTTGAAATCCCTTTCAACAGCTCTTCTTTCCAAAACACACTAATAGCTAACAATACGCATGCCAACGGAATTAATATAGTAAATGCTGCATAGCCGGTAATCGTCAATAAATACTTTTCTAAATAAAGTGCGGAAAGTACGATCAAGAAGTACCCGCTTAAATCCATTAATTTTTCTGAAATTGCACTTCCCATATCATCCGGAAGCATAGAAATCGTTACCGATGCTGCTGTAGACGCCGCTGTCAATTCCATAACCGTTGTTTTCTTTTCATCCAAAGATGCAATCGTTTTCTTATGAAACTCCGCGGAGGATGCATATTTTGATATTCCAAAAACAGAAATCAGTGCAATAAGCAACGGAATAACAACTTTCGCAACTTTTTTCGTATTCATTTTTTTCATTTGTAGCCCTCTCTTTTCCTTTTTTTAACAATTATCTTTTATTGGCTCCACTTGCCAAAGCAATCACGCCGACGATTGCTAAAATCGGAATCGCTATGTATACGAATCCTGCTATCACCAATACAATTAGTATAATCGGCAAAAACACCAATGTAAATAAGATCTTCGTAATTCCCCAGGCAGCTTTCATGGACAATTTCACTAACTTCCAAAATACCCAAATCATCATTATAAAAAATATAAACGTCAACATACTATTTTCCTCCCACAGTATAAATTTTAATCACTCTTATTTTCTTTCTTCTTGTTTTCGAAATGACGAAATATCTTTCACACCAAGTTTCTTACTAAATTCCTGATATTCATTTATCTTCTCAATTATTTGAATCACTTTGATGCGCTCGCTTGCTTCCATTGTTATATCCTCCTTTGCATTTTATGAGAATTCCTTGTTTTATAGCCATGAATTCAGTATAATAAAACCAACAAAAAAGAAACACCTGTATCGTGGGGAAATATAACCCTGTATTTCCCTGCTTTCAGCGGAAAAGAGGATGAGAACATGGGACGGGTTTCCACAAAAAAAGATAAAACAATCTACCAAATTTACAGAGAGGATGCCGGACTGACGCGCGAAAAAGCAAGCGAGTTGATGGAGGGAATCTCTGCTTCACGAATTGAAAAAATCGAATACGAAACACAAGAACCGGCACCTTACGATGTCGTACAGATGGCCGATTGCTACAAACGGCCGGATCTTTGCAACTATTATTGCTCACATCGCTGTGAAATCGGTGCCAGATATGTACCGGAAATAGAAGTATCAGAGCTTTCTAATATTATCTTAGAAACGATTGCGTGTCTTAACGAGATTAATCCACAGACAAATCGTCTGATTCAGATTACGAGAGACGGAAAAATAACGGATGACGAATTGCATGATTTCGCTTATATCAGTTCTAAATTAGATGAAGTCTCCCTTGCTGTTAATGCACTCAATCTATGGGTTGAGAAAACAGCAAGCGAAAATAACCTAAACCTTGAACTCTTCAATGAAGAAAAGGCCAAATGGAAAGAATAATATCAAATGCCGCCACTCTCACGAAATGGCGGCATTTTCTCTAATCTGCCTCTTCTTCTAAAGCTTCTATCAGGAAACTAACCGGTCGAAATCCATCATTACAAGATATCATCACTGATTTTTTATTTTTCATCCAACCATCATAGATATCTTCCGCTCCATATGCCAGAGCCATAACAAAAGACGAAATAGTTTCCCATGCACTATCACATGCATGTTTCATTGGATTTTCATATTTCTCCATCAAATCTTTATAGCGTGCTATTTTCATTACTGTAATTTTACATTTTTTCATGATTTTACCAATTTATTCTAAGAAATTTCCTGTAACATATTTTCCGGATCATCTGCAGCTTTTACCTTATCATTTGCACGAACAATAATCCCTTCTTCGTCAATTAAATAAGTTGTTCGCACGACTCCCATGGAAACTTTTCCGTAATTCTTTTTCTCTTTCCAAACGTCATATGCCTGAATTACTTCCAATTCCTTGTCAGATAAGAGTGTAAAAGTAAGGTTCTGCTTTTCCTCAAACTTTTTATGGGAAACAACACTATCCTTACTGATGCCGATGATCTCCACACCTTTTTCCAAAAATGCAGGATATCGTTCGCTATATCCACATGCCTGCTTTGTACATCCTGGTGTATTATCTCTCGGATAAAAATACAAAATTACTTTCTTACCTCTGTAATCCTTCAGACTATGCATTTCCCCATTTTGATCCGGTAAAGTAAATTCCGGCGCTTTTGTTCCTACTTCTAACATCGTATTTCCTCCTCCTTTTTGAATGTTTTCATTTCATTTTTTATTCCATATTGATCACAACGATTTCACTGTTACTTCCGATACGCATTGGCATTTGAAAATATCCTACTCCGGAAGATACAATACTTTGTGTACTCTTTTCTCTGTAATACCCATAATACCCCTGTTTTCCGTACGCTAGTTTTGTAAAAATATTAGCCGGGAAAAATTGCCCTTTGTGCGTATGACCACACACGATCAAATCCGCTTTCTGCGCAACTGCTTCTGCTATTCCCGATGGATTGTGATCAATTACAATTCGTGGTTTTCTGGAAGAAGATTCTTTTTCAATTTCATACAAACTTTTTCGTTTCGAATTTGTCATCACATCATCTCTTCCTATTAAAATAAAATCCTTCAACTCCACTTCTTGATCGATGAGTAGCTGTATCTTAGCATCCTTATAAAACTGCTTGATTTCATCTGTGGACGACTTTGGATCATGGTTTCCTAAAACTGCAAAAACATTCTCTTTTGGTTCTAGTTTTTGAAGCACCTTTGCGATTGCTGCTTTATCACAATATGCAAACGCTTCCACATCAAACATATCCCCTGCAATCAGAACCAAATCTGCTTGTAAAGCATTCACTTTCTCTACAATCTTCGCTAACTGCTGCAAATCCACAAATGTGCCTACATGAATATCACTGAGAAGCACCGCCTTCTTCTTTTTCTCAAGCTGTGGCATTGAAACGTGGTATTCCTTGACAACCAATTTTTTTGCATGAAGAAATCCGTAAAAAGTCAAACCGATTGACAATACAACCGGAATGATATAATACACATCTTGATCTATGTGAAATAGAAGATCTGCAAAATCATATCCCCATAAAAACACAACAAGACAGAGTAAAAAACATAATATCACACTACAGATCTCATACAAATTTCTCGTTGTTTTGATCTCCTTTTTTGATTTGATATAAAATAACATATATCCCATGAGAATCGCCAATAACGAAAAAACAATCAAACGGAAATCATGGTGAAAGATACTTTCCAACAATCTTCCCATTCGGTCCGCCACATAGAAAATCGATAAAAAAGAAAATATGGAAAATAATGTAGAAAACCCTTTTCCTCGTATAAATGTTCCAAATGATTTCATGGACTCCACTTCCTTTATCCTACAAATTCTTGTACCACATTGTAGCACATTTTACTCGCTGATATCGGAAGTTTAGAAAGATATAAGAATTTTTAATTATTTTCTCAATATTTTTTCCATTGATTTTCCTTTTGCCAATTCATCCACCAATTTGTCTAAATATCTAATTTCCTGCATCAACGGATCTTCCACATCCCCTACCCGAACACCACATACAGTTCCTTTAATCAACTTTCGATTAGGATTTGGCATAGGCGCTTGCCTGAAAAAATCGCCATAAGTCAAATCACTTGTCAAATATCCATTTACTTCATCCGAAGTATATCCTGTGAACCAACATACAATTTCAGTTACTTCCTCTTTGGTCCGTCCCTTTTTTTCTGCTTTTGCGATCAACAGCGGATAAACCTTTGCAAAAAGCATCCCAAACACTTTTTCTTCTTGTTTCATTATTTTTCTACCATCCTGTTCTGCATAAACTCCTGATAAATCTGCTCCACATCACATTCCTTGCCTTGAGAAATTGCAATATCATAAATCTTCTGCACAATTTCCTCATCCTCTTCCAGCATATCCGCAATCTCAGGTACTGTACAATTCTTCTGAATCTTTCTTAAAATCTTGGAAATCAAATTTTGATATCTTTCTTCCGCTCTACCTTCTTCTCTGCCTTCAGCACGTAACATCTGTCCTAATCTCGTCATTTTCATCATCTCCCTTATCTCGTTCGTCTCTACATTCTCTAAAAACTTCTCTGCCATTGCATACACCACCGATTCTATTTTTTCTACTTCTCTCTTCGGGATGTCTTCCTCGGCTTTTCTTGAAAATTCCAATGCTTTCTTAATTCTGTCCTTTTGACTCAAGTTTCCACCCATCAAAGGGCAAAGTGTCAACGGAACCAAATCTTCTTTTGTCAGTTTCTCTCCAACATCAATCTTTTCCTGAAGTTTTTTCATCAGTTCGTCTACGTTAAACTTCGTCAAAATAATCGGTTTAATTCGGTATGTATTCAGCCCCTCCGTAAATTCCGTCATAGGATTACGAATCTTACCGGAGAATAACACATACGTTGTGATATTTACTTTATATTGATAGCTTGTTACTGCTTCGTATACCCGAAACCTCTTCAAGCCTTCCAATCCTTCATTCTTACTTCGGAATTCAAAGTGACTCCAAGTGCCATCCTGCATAACCAAATTGAAGTCTTGCAAAAGTTTCTTCAGTTCCAAATGCACTGCTTCTGTCGGTGCGATAGCAACTGCTTTCTCTTTGATACCAAGATACGGCAATAGCTCATCTTTGAAACACTGCATAACTGTCTTCATCACCACGTCTTCAACTTGACTGTAACATCCGTCATTACCGATATCCGCCTCGAAAGTTTCTTTCCCTTGTTCTGTTTTTCTGTTACGTTTATCCATTCATTGTCCTTTCTGTAAGACTATATGGAGAAACTATCGTTGTGTTTATAATAGCAAAAATGATGCTTTCAGACAATGGTATCCTTACTTTTCATTCTGTTTTTCTGTTTATATTTTCAAATGCGAATTTGTTCCGAATGGAAGGATTCTACATAGAAAATGAGAGTTGTTTATTGAATAAAGATGTGTGATAGTTCCTCAATATAGTAACCATCATCTGCGATGATTTTAATATAGCTTGAGAACTAGAAATTGTCAAGATAATTTACCATATTCCTACATACAGAAAATCGAAGCAGAGCATAACCAAATCAACAGCACTCGAACTGCACTCATATATTTATGATGATATCAATGGTCTTTACTATGAACTACAAGGAGATTATTTGCGCATAAACCAAAGTCGGCAGGGAGAAATCTCTGCCGCAATTTTTTTGAAAAAGGTCTTATTTGTAACCGCATTGCAATTTTGAATAATAGGAATGTTGCTTTTTGCGGCACAGCGACAGAACTGACAGACACGATTGGAGAAAAGTATTTTATCCATATCAAAACGAAACAAGTGAACAGCACTTTTGAAACAGATAACATTGAAGATACTTTGATTTCCTTGCTTAATGATTTGAAACGAAAAGGAGTACATATATTGGATATTAAAGTTGACCGTGGCACACTAGAACAACATTTTATCGAAATGCAAGGAGGCAAACGGAATGAACGGTTTTTTACACAGTTTAGCGTTACAAACTTGTAATAGTGTAGGTATTAAATCTTTTCCGTCAGTAAGTTTACAATATGTCCAATTCCAAAAGTAACACTTGAGATAACAATCGTCAACTTTACATTGTCGAGAAAATGTACCTATGGAAAATGCTCAAAAAGATCATACTGCTCTGCAATATGTCTTTTACAACAACTCCTGCTCCGAGTTCTACGAATGTCCGTCTGATTTTTTTCACGCAGACAGACACAGCGTTTTTACAAGAGATTTTGACAGTATCAATGTGAAACTTTCAACTGCCACCATCTATTATTATGGAATTGATAGAAAGACTTATGAGCCGAAAATTACCATGCTGTCCTACTCACAGGCTGACGACTGCTTTTATATCGACAATGGAATACAAAGCGGTCACATCAAAGCATTTGAAAAAGAACTGATGAAAGAAGCACTTTACTTAAAACATAACGACCAGTAACAGACACGAGGACTTGCAAGGTTTCTGACCTTTCAAGTCCTCTGCTGTATCATGGTGCTGTTGGCTGTGTCCGTTCCGTCAAGGACTGCCCTACGGCGTATCGGCTTCGCCTTGTTCCTTGACCTCACTACATTTCTCTCAACTTTTTAGAAACTATGAAATTACAAAGAAATGCTACTGCTACAATAATAAAGCAAATGATTGTACACCATACGGGTACTCTCATATCTAGTTGCACTCGTAGCAAAATCGTGATTGCTAAAAATACAGCTCCAACAATTTGTATAAAGTCTAATATCTTTTTTTGAAGTGTCTGTAAATGCTTTTTATCTTTTATTCTTTCAGATTTCCATATTCCATAATTTACTTGAATATCATTTACATCTTCATCTGATATAAGTTCGTCCATACTTACATCTAATTCTAATGCCAGTTTTTTTGCCGTAAGCAAATCTGGACATCTTGAACCATTTTCCCAACGACAAACAGTCTGCCTTGAAACATATAACTTATCTGCAAGTTGTTGCTGAGTGAGATTTTTTTCTTCTCTAAATTTTTTGATGTTATCATTTAATGCCATACTCCATACCTCTCTTTCATTCACATCATATAACGATAGAACCCAAAATAAAAGTACCAGTATGTATTTCCTTTGTTTCCATTTTGGTAACATCTGTTTATTCCAAGTTTTCTACACCATAATACCGATATATCGCTGAACCAATGTATTTTGTAACCCCTTTTCCGTACTGTTTATCTG